>Ga0224528_1000021_pt1 | contig 145469 bp, 150 predicted proteins | sample CBST25metaG_2_FD_179888 | JGI IMG/M metagenome (GOLD analysis project Ga0224528, IMG submission 179888) | Peat soil microbial communities from Stordalen Mire, Sweden - C.B.S.T25 | ecosystem: Environmental > Terrestrial > Soil > Wetlands > Peat | place: Sweden: Norrbotten County, Stordalen Mire...
CCGAAGCTGCCAACGCAGCGGAAGAAGTGCTGGTCTTGCTCATGCTTATCAAGGTGAGATTTCTTTCCCCGCCCTACAGTAATTGTTGAGGGGCTACTTGTCTCACTGATGTTGGCACAGAGGGCTCCGAGCCTGCAGCCGGAGCAGCCAAACAGTGTATGGCGGAAGATTTACCTGCGATGGGCGTTGTTGATACTGGTTTGCATCGGAGGACTTGGGCTATCCCCGGACGTACGTCGGAGATTCGCGCATCCTGCTACGAGGTCACAAACTCTGTGGGATGGCGTATTTCAGAGCGGACAGAGAACTGCTTTCATCGCGGCCGACAGCAGTCTCGTGATCCTGCATCAGTTCCTGCATCACGGCACAGGGCTCTCTGATTACCTTTCTGGTGCATACCGCGAGGCTGCAAGGAACACACTGGGTAATCAGCCAGATGTGTTGATTGTAGCTAACCGTCGCTACACATCGATGGTAGATGTGTCGATCATGCAGCATCTGGGAGAGCAGGCTGCCAAGCGCCATGGGATAGTGGAGGCGCGGTTCGCACGAGAGTTTAGTGTCGAGGAGTTGAAGCGGACCAATGCCGTTATCTCGGGTTCACGTGGAGCGAATCCATGGATGGAACTGTTCGAGCCGCAGATGAACTTCACAATAACGAACAATTATGAGGGCGGTGGAAGCTTTGTCGTAAATCGTCATCCATTGCCCGGGGAAGCCGAGAAATACGTCGAGGGGGACGGAGCGACCGGGCATCCCATGTTCGGAGTCCTGGCCTTTCTGCCCAATCTAGAACCTTCGCGCAATGTACTCATTATGGAAGGAACGTCGCTTGCCGCTACACAGGCAGTGTGCGACCTGGCGTTCGACGAAAATTCTTTGGGGCCAGCACTCCAAAAGGTGAGGCGGCGGGATGGATCATTGCCGCATTTCGAACTCCTCCTCTCCTCGACGGTTGTCAATGGAAATGCCTCGAACTTCCAGATCTTGGCATATCGCATTTACGAGTAGGAAGTTCTTTTTGCTAACGACCTATGTGTGATATGAAAGATCCTTCAGTTCATCATTGGTCTTGTAGAACGCTTTCCTGTCGCCTTACCGCCGGGAAACCCACTGGTAGAAAGTGGTGTCTTAATTTGAATTTGCGATTAGGGCGGAGGATGTCGGACGGAAGCCGGCCGCAACGTGGCGTATCCCGGACAATGTGCATCCTGGGCGAAGTGGCGCGATGAATCCGCATCAATCTGAAAGAGGTGAGCAAAATGCTTACCAAAATTTCACGCGAAGAACTTGTGGAGCGCTTGGTGAGGGCAGGTGAAGCTGAAGTCGCTGGAGCGCCGCCCGATGAAATCGCCAGCTACTTCGATACAGAGACCTTTCGCTTTCATGGACCTGCTGGGTTTGAGTCCGACTATGAGGGCCTCAGCGCCTACTTCTCTTCAATCAGAAGCGCGTTCGAAGATCGAACGATCCGGCGCGGGATCATCGTCGTGGAAGATGACACCGCAGCATGTCAGACTTGGATCGAAGGCACGTTCGTTCGCGAATTCACGATGTCGCCCGCCGGGCCGCTACCGCCCAACGGCGCCCGCATCATAATGGACCTCATTAATATATTCCGGTTCGATGATCAAGGGCGGCTCATCGAGGAATTCGTGCGGACGGACTATGGAGACTTTCTGCGTCAGCTGGGTGCGGAACATAAATAGGGCGCGACGCTCTCCGTCAGAAGTATAGAGGGAGATGGATGGGCTTACGATCCGCTAGTCCATCATTGTGGCGCAGGAAGCAGGGTTGGCTACAAGGGGACGTTGGGTGCGGGGAATCGCGAAGAAGGCAGCCGTTGCGAGGAGAGCAAGAGTGGGGAGAACGAAGATGCTACCCTCGGGGCCGGTCGTGCCGCCGGAGAGCAGGGGCCGTCCGACTGGGTGGGAGGCGAGCAGATGGTAGTGGATCATGTTGCCGCTGTCTCCGACACCATAGAGGAAAGACTGGGCCCAGTTCCACGAAGTGTGGGCGCCGATGGCCCACCAGAGTGAGCCCGTTCGCCACAGGCTGAAGATGAAGGTGAGGCCGAAGAGACCCACGGCGAACAGGCCGAACGGACTCTCGCCAGGGTTGTTGCTATGGCCGAATCCGAAGATGGAGCAGAGGACTATGGCAGCGGTCCAGAAGCCGAACGTGCGGGCCTGACTGGATGTTGTGAAGGGACGATACAGGGCAGAGATGCCGCGGGTGAGGGTGAACTGCAGATATCCGCGGAGGAAGGTCTCCTCAAAGAGTGCGACGAGAAGGAAGCCGAAGGCCCAGACGGCTGCGTAACGGAAAATCGCGGCGGGCGCAAGTAGCAGTCCATCGAAGACCAGCAAGTTGGTCCGCCAGAGTACGAGCACGAGCAGGGAGAGAAGAACGAGCCCCCAGAAGAGTCCGTACAGGAAGAGCCGCAGGCGTCCTGGTCCGCCAAGACCATACACGCTTATAGGACGGCGTTCTATGCGGGACAGGATCAGCGTGGAAGCCGAGACCAGCAGGAGGAGCACGCCTTCGCTAACGATTGAGGACGCGGGAGGCAGCTCAGGCGAGGGTTGGCCGGGAGTGGCGTGAGGCTGAGATGGAAGCAACTGCAGCATGCTGATGGCATAGTTCGAGCCGAAGCAGAGGAGAACGAAGAGCAGAATGCCCCACCCGGCTCGGAGCCCCTCGTCCCCAAAGAAGATGCGGCGAAGGAGGCGTGGCTGCGGGGTGTTTCGAAGGGTCGGAGTGGAAAGGTTGGGCTGCGTGAATCTCAGGTCGTCCAAGGGATCTCCTCATCATTGTGACTGCCGATGGTAACTGGGCGGTATTGTCGCTCGTGGCGCTTCAGGCTCGACAAACTGCGAGTGCTCTTCTCAGCGCGTGTATTACTTCAATGCGACTGAAGTCCGACCTTCCACCTGGAACCGGTTGGTAGCTTCCGCTGTTCACTGCTCGAGGACATCTACGTACGACGACAGACTGCTGCAGGAAGCTTGCGACGCAAGAAGCGCGTCCACCTCAGCAAAACGCTTTTGCACCTTGGGAAAAGTCAACGGCTCCCATCGCTCTAAGATCTTTCCGTGTGCGTCGTGTACTTCAATGACCAGGTTCCCTTCATGTTGCTTCAGTACTTCGTCCCATGCGACGAGTTCTGCAAAGTCCTCATTGCGGCTCGCCGTTGCATATAAGCTCACAAATGGAGTTTGGGCCAGCGCGTCATACACAGCGGCAGCCTTCCCAATTCCAATCGGGTGCCCCCCGTGAAAGTACGTGGACGCTGCGACCGATGGCGTTAGCTCTGAGACCATCTCTCGGTGCGCCGTCCAGATGCCGGCAGTGAATTGGCTGTGCGGCTCCGCCGTGATGCCGCAAGCAGAATCCACGACATGCGTGGACTCGTGCAGTAGCACGTAGGTCAGAGCATCGGTGCCTGTCCCTTCTACCGCGACGGTGATCCCGGAACCATCATCAGAAAATACTCTGCGCTCTTTGGTTGTGAGAAAGGACGAGAGCAACTCGTTCACGATGCTGGCTCGAAGCGTGATGTCATAAAGGCCTGTCTTCTCAACTTGGCCAGTGAGCCCCGTGCCTTCACCCGGAATCCCGTCAACGAATGCGAGGTAACGCAGCTTTTTGTCAAGCACATGCCTGTTGAGGGCTGGGAGCGACGCCAGCGCAGCCGCCACCTTCGCTCGTTCGGGCGCCGTCAGGGTGTGGGGCCTGACCCCTTCCATTCCCGCCTTCTTGAACTCGTCGATAGCCGACTGAGACGGTGGTCCTACGCGCGCCATCAACGATGCAACTTCGGCTTTCTCGCTTTGCTGAGAATCCTGTTCCACTGCAAACGCCAGCGGTATCTGAAGGATGCCCAGGAGCGCAATCAAAACAACCATGCGTAAAAACTTGTTGAGTTTGCGATATGCGCATCGTTCCATGATTCGCGAACTATTCAAATACGTGAGATGCATCGGCTATTCCTATCTTTGAACCGCGTCGCCGCGTTCGGACAACTCGAAATGTCAATGTTCTACCAGTTCAACATCACTCTGATCGTGCCTCTTATAGAACGATCAGGGAATACCTTCCGGCCCGATTCCCGAACAGTCAAGCCGCACGATCGCCATGCCGCGCTGCCTTCGCCGCATCGATCCATGCAGACAGACCGAACTCGAAACTGCGGACCGGCTTTTCTTCGTTAAAGGCCTGTGCAGATTGCAGTGATGCAATTCCGTGCAGGAAAGCCCATAATGCCACAGCAGCCTCCCGTGATTTGGAAGCCCCTGTGACTCGACGAACCTGGTCCACAAAAAACAACCAGAGTTGCTCTGGCAGAATTGCGTCCTCTCCTGAAGCAGGTCGAGGGACCACAAGTGCTTCGTAGATCAGATGCTGCTCCTTTGCGAAACGCAAGAACGCTTTCGCGAGTGAACGTATCGAATCTTCCGATGTCTTTTGTGCGCAAGCTTTTAGTAGCATGGCATGCAGCCTGCCCGCGACCTCAGCCGCAACCGCCGCTTCCAATTGCTCTCTGTCGACAAAATAGCTGTACATCGCATTGGGGGCAAGCCCGACAGATCCCGCAACAGATCGAATCGACATTCCACGCAGGCCATTCTGCGCAAGCAGATTCACCGCTGCGGCAACAATAGTTTTCTTATCCGTACTCAAAGGTCGAGCCATTTATGTACACTGTACAGAAATGCATTCGAGCTTGCAAGAGTTATCTCGAAAGCGTTCCCGGCACCCTCTCAATAAAGTTACGCAGTAAGGAGTAGACAATGGTTCAAACTGGTCGTCGTCGTTTCCCTCGCTTCACAGCCCTCCTCGCTGCTGTTTTCGGCCGGAGCAGCCATCCCACTACTGCCAGATACGATCACGATAATTTGCTGACGCCGGAACTCGACACGCCGCAAGGTTTAGAGGGCGGTAGAGAAGCCATGTCTGGATGGCAGAGTGTGTTTGTGGGTAGACGCGGGCTGCGAGCAGGATGGGGCGTTGGCTTGTTTCTGGGCCTGTATCTATCGCTCGATATGTTGGTCAATCATGTCCTCGATCGCATTCCCGTGCTGCGCGTGATATCACCCGTACCGGTCGAAGTGGCTCTGCTAAGAGAAGCGGCGGAACTCTGCGTCATTCTTGCCTCGACATGGATAATCGCAAAAGTCACGCGGCGATGGTTCGGCTCCTACGGATACGCGGCACGGAATGCAGGGGCCCGGCTGTGGACCGGCGCCGCGTGGGGCATGGTTTCGCTGACGGTTCTAATTGGCTGCATGTGGGCCACAGGCCATATCGTTTTCGATGGTCTTCAACTTCACGGCAAGGATATTGTTATTTATTCCTTGGCTTGGGGAATGGCTTTTTTGATGATTGGAATTCTAGAAGAGTCCCTCTTCCGCGGCTTTCTTCAACACACGCTCGCTCGTGGTGTCGGCTTCTGGTGGGCGGCACTGATGGTCTCTGGCGCTTTTATCCTTTGGCACATGCATAACGCGGATGAATCTACAGTCGGCCTGCTTTCTACGGGCGGAGCCAGTCTCGCGTTTTGCCTCAGTCTTTGGTACACGAAATCACTGTGGTGGGCAATCGGATTTCATGCCAGTTGGGATTGGGGAGAGTCCTTCCTGTATGGAACGCCAGACAGTGGCATACAGGTCCGCTACTTTCTGTTACGTCAGCACCCGCAAGGTAATCCACTCTGGAGCGGAGGCGCCGTTGGGCCGGAAGGAAGCCTGTTTCTGTTCCCTCTGGTGTGTATTATCTGCCTTGTTATGTGGGCCTGGTGGGGGCGACTGAAACCGCAGCCAGGGCACGTGCCTGAGCGCCAATTGTGGCTATGACTAGCGAGACATGATCGTCGCCAGGACTGCGCGATCGTGTGAATATGCTATTCTTCAGGCTCTTTTTCCCTAACCGTTTCCTATTCGGAGGCACTAGGGAAGCTCTGCGCAGGCCGACGTTTGGTGGTGTTGGAAAGTTGGAGCGCGGCGGAGCGGGATATAGAGCGTTTGTCGGGGTTGGAAGTGGTCCGATAGTTCGTTTGGAGGCCGTTGTTCCGGTCTCCAGACGCACTACTGCCCGAGCACGGCCAGCCGTTTGCGGTGCAGGTAGAGGTTGACCAGGGCGAAGTTGGTGCACAGCCGGTGGTGGTTCTTGGCGATGCCCCGGTATCTCACCTTGTCGAAGCCGAAGACACGCTTCAGGATGCGGAAGATATGTTCTACCTTGGCCCTCACGCTCGACTTGGTCGTATTTTTCTTCTTTTGTAACTTGTCCACATAGTGCTTGAACCTGGTTCGTTTGCAGGTCATGTCCTGAGCCTTGGGAGCGGCTTTGCGGATCGCCTCGGTCTGGCCTTGATAGCCGGCGTCGCCCCATACCTTGCGCTCCTCGCCATGCAGCAGGTCGGGCAGCATGTGCATATCCGCAACGTTCGCAGCCGACGTGCAGACCGAGTGCACATGGCCCTGTTTCGCGTCGACCCCGATATGCGCCTTCAGTCCGAAGTACCACTGGTTACCCTTCTTCGTCTGGTGCATCTCCGGATCCCGCTCCTTCTTCTCGTTCTTGGTCGAAGAAGGCGCATGAATAATGGTCGCATCGACGATGGTGCCGGTCTGGATCGTGATGCCCTTCGCCTCCAGATGCACGTTGACCGCATCCAGCATCAGTTCGCCCAGCTTGTGCTTTTCCAGAAGATGGCGAAAACGCAGAATCGTCGTCTCATCGGGCGCCGGAGCCGCTCCAAGATCCACGCCCACGAAGCGCCGAACCGCCGCAGACTCATAGAGCAGCTCCTCCGCGCCGGGGTCGGACAGGTTGAACCACTGCTGTACGAAGTACGTCCTGAGCATGATGGACAGACCTACAGACTGTCGACCGTTGCCCGACTTCGCATAGTGAGGACGCACCAGAGACTCCATCGCCGACCACGGAACGATGCGTTCCATCTCATCGAGAAACAACTCCCGCCGAGACTTCCGGCCATACTTCTCAAAGCTCCCCTGAGACGCCAATGTAGTCTGCCGCACCGCAAATCACCTCTTAACCATAGATTAACCAATCAGGCCGAGGACGCGGAACTTGTGCAGAGACTCCCTAGATGAAACTCATAACGCTTACCGTTCTTCTACTTATTTCCATTCAATTGGTCGCGCAAAGCAAACCCAGGGTTAGGACCATTACCGGATTCGTCCGGCTTGACCAAGCCACATACGAAAAGCAAATAGCCGATGCTCTCATTGTTTTGCATAGGGGTAAGACCGAATTTGAAACCGCCGGCTACCAGGTGGAAACGCTTCGGTTGACCACACAACCGCTGGGCGAGCCTATCGTCGGCATGTCCAATGAGCGGGCACTCGCTTTTCTCGCTTCTCTCGATGAGCTTTCCGCCAAAGAGAATTTCCTCCTCAACGTCGGACCAGCCATGATGCATGACACCGACGATCCGGCACCTATGCATCTGCTGGAACTGACCCTGTCCACCTTGCCTCACATTGAGGCCAGCGCCATCATTGCCGATGAGGCAGGCATTCATTGGAAAACAATTCATCGAACGTCGGAATTGGTGAAGTACGTCGCCAAGCACAGCCCCCGAAGCCAGGGAACGTTCAATTTCACTGCCACCGCGATGCTCAAGCCGCTCTCGCCCTTCTTCCCCGGCTCTTACCACACCGGTCCAGGGCGAGAATTCGCGATTGGTTTCGAGGGAGCAAATGTAGTTGCCGACGTCTTCACAAAAGACAAAGGGAATGCCGAACAAGCAACGGTCGACCTTACGGCCGCGCTCACAATCCATGCGAAAGTGGCAGACGGCATCGGCAACGAGGTAGCTCAGGAGACTGGCTGGAGCTATGTCGGAGTCGACCCAACCCCAGCGCCGTTGGGAGATGTTTCTATCGCGGCCGCCATTGAAGACTTTACCGGTGCGAAATTCGGTTCTAGCGGAACGCTCACCGCGGCCCGCATCATCACCGCCGCAGTCAAGGCGGTGCCGGTAAAACAGATTGGCTATTCTGGGTTGATGGTGCCTGTGATGGAAGACAAATTGATGGCGAAACGATGGGCGGAGTCTACCTACAATATCGACTCCCTGCTTGCTTACTCCTCAGTGTGCGGTACCGGGCTCGATACGATTCCACTTCCCGGCGATGTAACTATCGAACAAATGGACAGAATCTACGCCGACGTCGCGTCGCTCGCCACAAAGTGGAACAAACCTTTGTCGGCGCGGCTGCAGCCGATCCCAAACAAGAAACCCGACGACCAAACCAACTTTGACTCTCCATATCTTTTCAACACGACGATCCATGCGTTGCCGTAACCCCACGTAACCAAACTTCTTCCATCGGTTAGTGCCGTCCCAGATGAAAGCCTGACTGGTATGGACGAGAGCGTGAGTGCCGGGGCAGGTGTGGTGACTGTGATAGTGGAGGCAGACGAAGTGTGGGGGGCTCGGTTAGCGTCCCCGGATTGGGCGGCCTGATGGAATGCGATCCGACTGCAAGGGCTGTGGCGCCATAGATGGCCCTTGACCCGCTGATGGTCGCCGTGCCGAGCAGCGTTATTCCGTCATAAAGAAAAAAGGGCCGGTGGTACGCCGTGCGCGGCGATGGTGGCTGCCCAGGTAGCTGTGAGGGTCTCGGTCTGGCCAGAAACGATGGAAGAAGTTGAGGCCCTCAGCGCAAGAGAGCTACCGCCTAGCCGAGAAAGAATGCGGCTCCGACGGCGGTCTGGCGGTCTGGACCTGAACACCGTGAGGACGAACGAAAAGACAGATGTTCTGGGCGCTGCGACTGACACCCAGCGGCCGTTGGACAGCCAACTGAAAGAACTAGCGATTCGACTAGACCTTCCAACTCTCATGGCCTGGGAAGGCGATGCCAGCCTCGCTAGTGCAGCGGGATCAATTGACTTTTCTCGATGTGTAGATGGTTGATCTGATCACCTTGCTTAAGGCGATGTTGACGCGGAGAAGGGGGCCGAAAGTCCAGAAGCGATGGCGGCGCCATTGATCTCCGTAGTTGACGTGCCGCGGTTGAACACCTTCGTTCGGTGAAATTTCCGCAAGATATTTCCAAGAGCGCACAATCCTCTGGCTGGTGGGGGGGCGAGTCCTGTCATACTTCACACCGTGGCGCCGGTCAGACATCTCGACTTCCTTCTTGCTGTTTGTCAGTCAGTAACACCTATCTCGACCCAATGCTCAGGTTGGGATGACAAGTCCAAGAACGGTGATGTCACCGCTTAGGTGATTGTCAATGACGGAGCTCGCTGAAGCCCGACTCCGTGGGGAAGCTGCCTACTCGAGGCGTCGTTACTGCATTGCGAGATTTGGATAGTCTCTGTCGAACTCAACTCGGGTTGCTTCCCTCTGTGAGGGTGGTAGTAGGAAATGCTGAGCGAATACGCAATATCGAAGGTGTTATCCGATGTCGAATAGGGGGAGTGGTGGCAGGCTTCGGCGAAATCTTGCGTTCACTTCGGCTCAGATCGGGATTGTCCCTCCGCGATGTGAAAGACCGAAGCAAGAGACTGGCCGTCTTGTGGGGGAATCAGTCATATGAGATTTCTGCGAGTTGGCTTGCCAAATTGGAGGTTGGAGGACACGAGATATCAGTATCAAAGCTTATTTCGCTGGCAAAGATCTACAGCAAACCGCCAGAAGAAATTCTTTATCTCTGCGAACCCTCACTTGCCGAAGTTAAGCTATTCGATTCGTCGGCGAGTCCAAACACTCAAGCGCTCGCCGGAACTGGGCTTCTCGATAAGTATGTAGGCTGGTTCCTGTCACAGAATTTCATAGCCGGTCCTATACCAGACCATACAACGCTGCTACCTCTAGATGATGCTCTTGCCGCGACCCCATATCGACAAGCTCTCGTCGGAAAAGGCGACACAATACTGGATCCGATGATTCGTCCGGGAGCAATTCTGAAGATCGACAGCTCAAAGAAGGCAATCGAAAAGAACCAGGAATGGACCCACGACTTTGACCGTCCAATTTATCTCTTGTGCACGCATCAAGGCCTTCTCACTGGCTGGTGCGAACTGGATGAGGATGGGCTCTGGCTAACGGTGGTCGCACACCCAATCTCGGGGCAGTCGTCGCAACAATGGAGGTACCGTAAGGAAATTGAAGTCGTCGGTCGAGTGATCGCGGTTTCGCAGAGATCAAACAGCTAATAGGTAGCGAAGGCCTCGATGAAATTCTCGCGATCTCGCCTTTGCAATGGCGGCCCGAGGTGTTCGCCTGCGCTCGATCGAAGCGCGCAAAACATTTCTCCTGCTTCGTGCAGCGCTATACGATAGAGCAATGACTTAAATTGAACTGATTTTTTCGTGCGAGTTTGACGAGGAGATCGTGCGAGAGCAGCTATCGCAAAGTGATAGCGGATTCACCCTCGAAGAGGGGCGGGGACTGCGGTCTGCCGTGGTGGATGGAGTTTCGATCGCCGGAACCGTGGTCAGTGCATTAAGCTTAGGCACAGCCTTGGTCTCTCTCAAAGCACAACTCGCGCAGAATGCAAGAAATTCAAAAACCTCTGAACCTGAGATCCGAATCCGCCGGATCTACCAATCGAACGTGCGCGTTTTGCCTACCGGAGAGACAGAAAGGGCCGTTCAGGTAATCGAGGAGATATCAGCCCCAAAGAGGTAGCCATGTCGATGGAGCCGGACGACGAAGAACGGTTTCGCTTTCCTCGGCTCGATTCGGTGAGGGAGTCCACTGCTGACGAGGCGCTTGGCCAATTTGATCGAAACAGCCTGGTGCTCTGGGTGAGTGAAGGAGCCTCTTCGCATCTGGACAGCCACGGCGGCACTCTTCCGGAGTTCTCCGTGGAACGGGGCGAAGTCCCGGTGCTCCAAAGTTTCTCCACCCAACTGCACGAAATCATTCACTACTGGCAGACGATTGGTTCTACCGCGGGATTCATTCACTCGTTGGGAGACGCGACTGCTACTTATGCCACGCTCCGTGAGTTGACGGCCCCTGCCGACGTGCGCAAGCCCATTCTGCGGTCATTGCCTCCCGGGGCATCCTCTGACGATCCCGCCTACAGGGTTGCAATCTGCTGGACTGACATAGAACACGGTACGGCCGTCCTGGACGACCCCGTGCGGACCATCCGCTCTCTGCAGCGACACCCAGATCGTTTCGTCTCCATCGGACACAGTCTTCTTACCCTTTGCGCCAACACTTTGGGAACACTCGGAGAGGGTTTCGATCCCGGTTTCAGCGGGCTGGTCGATCCAGTGTCCCTGGTTTGATGTTTACGACCAATATGTGAGGGATCAACGGCCAGGCTTCGAGACCGACGGAGTCCTCGACGTACCGTTGGGACTTCGCAAAATCGTAGAGGGACAGGCCAGAGTATGTAAGATCCAGTTTCGGACCTTCACTCAACGCGCGATGACATGGAAGGAAGTAACACAGGCCGGCTGGCTCCGGTCTGTGTATGGAAAGGCGTTCAGCCTGTATCTCCAATGGACTGGTCTTCACGAACCGGAGTCGCCGCGAAGCTCCCATGTTGATCTATTCCTCTTGCTTTGCGACATCGCGATCAATCCCTCGGTCGGATACGCTGAGACACTTCTCGCGGACACAAAGTTCGTCGCGGATTTCCATCCCGGCCTGCGGTTCATGCGGTTATGCAAGGCAATCGCCAAGGACAAGGAACTGGTCAAGGGGTTCCGGAATCCCACGCCCAAGGCGTATGAGATGGTGGCGGAGCTTCTCGGCCAACGCCTCCAGGCTGCCGAACAATCCCTCTGTGCCTCGAATATCGAGGATGAGTGCTTGCCCAGGCTCATTCGAGAAGACGGTCTGAACCGGTTCGACCAAGGGTGAAAATCTTGAGGCGCATTCAAGCAGAGCGGCCTTTGTCGCGCTCTCCTGAGCCAGCGAACGACGAAGCGGAAGGACCTGAGGAAACGACTCGGATTGGAGGCGGGTCATTCCGCTTGCCAAGCCTAATCGTCTGGCCAAGGTATTCGTGGACAACACTGTCTCGCGCGGAGCTTCTCCATCCAGGACCACGACAGGCCGCCGGCGAAACTCCGGCTGCAGGCGCAGGACTGCCTGTGCCGGGAAGCTCGGAATGTAGAGGCAGGCATACATTGGTCACTACCTCGTCCATGGAGTTCGGGAACGCCATTCGGTTGTTGTCCGCGCAACAGCCTTCTTCTGCTGAGTACCTGTCTCCTCATGTCGTGTGCGTTCGACCGCGACGGCATAGCGCACCGTCGTAAAGAGGGCTCTTTCTCTGTCCTCGCTCCATGACGAGTTCTCATCGTTGCGGTAACAGCGCAGAACCAACGATGTGCAGCTCTTGGCGCATGGGGTCCGCGTGAGAAGGATCAGGGCAAGCTGAGTCTGCTCCGCGAGCAGACGAAGGCGATACCAGTAGGAGGTCGGCGTGCGCATGACATCTTCAGCTCGTAGATCTCCCATATCGAGCACAATGGCCCGGAAGCGGCCTGTCTGCAGAAGAAGATCTGTGGCACTCAACGCCTGGCCTAACAGCGACTTTGGGCTGTCTTTTTGCGCAGGCTTCCGGGCAAATCTTCCGGATGAGAAAGGCTGCCGCTGCTCCGGCATAACTTCCTCAGCGTGGTGATTCTGTCTTTTCTCGAGAACTACCTGGCCTCGGCGAGGAGGTAGGCGATCCGCTGGAACCTGTTCCAGCTTCCTCCGATGTGGTTGTGGCTCTGCGCAGCGAGGCCCCGTCGCAGCGAGTTCCATGATGCGATCTGTGCCGCCACTGTTCTTCTCCTGATGGGGCTCGCCTGGCGAGCGGAACAACTGCGTGATAGCATGGCCCATGGCGCGCAGTTCCTGACGCGGATGCCTGCCGCCTCCGTGCTGCGCCGCTTCATGATCGTTGCGTAGGCGGGATCGAGTCTTCTCGTTGTGCGATCCCGATGGTGATGCTGGAGGTGGTTGCATCTCCAGTGACTGGCCGCCGGCGCGAAGCCACACAGTCGTTCGAGCTGAACTCCATACGCCGAGGCCGTCTCAGGATCGAGGGCGTCCTGAACATCCACCCATGCACATACCGCGCCCTGACCTGTGGCGCGGGCGAGAATGGTGAGAGCCAGGGAGGTTCTCCCGGTGGTTGAGGCGCCTGTAATTTCGGTGATGTTGCCACGCGGGATGCCGCCGCCCAGAAGAGCATCTAGTTCCGGTGTTCAGGTCGGAATCAGTTCAGGCGCCTGCCTCGTCCTGAGCGTGAAAGCACTCGGGGCGCGTTCGGCAAGCGACGCTTCCAATTGAACTCGGAGAAGAGCTGCTGATTGCATGGGTACACCCGCAGACCGCATAGCGGATATTGCTCGCCTTTTATTCGCCATCAGGTATTTGTGATTCTTGTCGCCGCAGGCGCTTCTGTCAACGGCGGGAAATCTCATATTCGCCCCGAACCGGCTACAAGTGTTTGATGAGAATCGAGTTAACCTTTAGCTTCGAGCCTTGATCTAAGGCCAGCCGAATGACGATCATCCCGATTGATCGGCGAATCATGGCCGAAGAGCGATGTACCAAACGAAACCATACTTGCATATAGCGTCACTATGTGCAACCATGCATACGAATGGTTACGCGACACTATTGGATCGATCGGATTGAAAAGGCCTGGGAAAAGCGGTCTGTGATCTGGCTGGCTGGGGTACGCCGCGTCGGAAAAACGTATCTCTGTCAGAGTCTTCCTGAGATCGAGTACTTCGATTGCGAACTGCCCCGGACCCGGCGCACGATGGAGGATCCGGAGGGGTTCCTCGAAGCTCTTCGCGGCAAGCGAATTGTTCTGGATGAGATTCACCGCCTCAAGAATCCATCCGAACTGCTGAAGATCGCTGCAGACCATTTTCCGGACATCCGAATCATTGCTACGGGTTCCTCCACGCTGAGCGCATCAAGCAAGTTCAAAGACACTCTCGCCGGACGCAAACGCGATCTGTGGCTGACTCCTATGTGCCAACGCGACCTCGCAGACGCTCAACAATCTGATCTCAGACATCGGCTTCTTCGAGGAGGACTGCCGCCGTTCTTTCTCGCGAAGGATCTCGAGGAACGTGACTTTCAGGAGTGGACGGATGCTTACTGGGCGAAAGACATCCAGGAGTTGTTCCGTCTGGAACGAAGAGATTCGTTTCAGAAATTTACGGAACTCATTCTGGCGCAGAGCGGCGGAATCTTCGAAGCAACCCGATTCGCCACTCCCTGCGAGGTGAGCCGCCCTACCATCGCGAACTACCTCCGTGTCCTGGAGGCGACGTTTGTCGCGCATGTGATTCGTCCCTTCAGCACTCGTCGCCCCACTGAGATTGTGTCTGCTCCGAAGGTCTATGGCTTCGACACTGGTTTCATCTGCTATTACCGTGGCTGGCAGGAACTGCGGAACGAAGATCTCGGAATTCTATGGGAGCACTTCGTGCTCAACGAGATGATGGCCCACCTGCAGAGCCGCGAGGTTGGCTACTGGCGAGACAAACGCGGACATGAGATCGACTTTGTCCTGGCCGGACGACGGAAGAGTCCTATCGCGATCGAGTGCAAGTGGTCGGCTGACCGGTTCGATCCCGGCAATCTTGTTGCCTTTCGCACGCAACATCCAGACGGGGACAACGTGGTTCTGGCAGAAGACATCGCACGTTCCTTCACTCGCAACTATGGAACGCTGAAGGTGCGATTTGAGAACCTGGCAGCGTTCATCGAACAGCTGGCTTAGAACTTCACATGTTCCAGTCGTCGAGAGGCTCATGCCATACCCAACGGTGCTCGAATAGATGCTGGAATTCATGCTCCGACCATGAATTCAAGAAGCAGGTCGCGGAGACGAAGATGGCGATCAACAAGGCTCCGCATGCGATATTCAACGCAATCTCTCCCGCGTGAAGTTTCTCTACTCGATATACACCCATGCTCGCGCCGCAGTGAACGCAACGGGAGCCATCGCTTTGAACCTGGTCCACTGCCGAGCTTGAGCCGGCATCAATATCCGGGTTCGACGGAGGCGATGTACTGATTGTCCTGCTCCGCATATCCTCATCCTCCTGCTGTGTCCGGGATCGGCTGCATTCAATGAAAATCTCTCTACTCCTATAGCCATCGAAAACAAGAAAAACGAACACTTTCGCGAGGAAAAGCAGTCTTTATTGTGGATATCGCATCTAAAACCGGGTACTGTCTTGCATACAGCGGGCACACCGCAGTTCGATCCGGTTTGTCCTTCACTTGTGTACTGGGCCGACTGATGAGATCACCCTCCCCATCTGATCTTTGCTGGGTCATCGGATTTACTCCACAGGGACACTGGATCGCCCCAATACTGCGTGCTGCCGTGCGGGCAGAGTGGCCAGATGCGCAGCAGATAGCAGCGGCCCGGTTGGGTGACGCATCGCTCGCTCACGAACTGATGGAGCAGGCCATCGAAGAGACCAAAGAAGGGCTCGAAGCAATGTCGGCCGCAGATGTCGATGAAGCCCGGCAGTTGCTCTCCAGGCATTATCGAAATGCTGTCCGGCGCTGGTCGCGCTCGGAGAGCAAGTTTGTCTTCCGCGGAACTGCAACAGACATTGAGGTACTATCCCCACCCACTGCGCCGGCCGTACCCGCCATCGAAGCGAAACTGGATCTCAACACACTGCTTCAAGAAACTCCGCCTGAACTGCGCCGAGCATTGCTCATGCGCTACGGGTCTCGGACCCGATGGGAAGATGTTGCCGAGGAGATGGCGAAGTCCAAAGACGCCATTCGTATGAGCTGCCAGCGCGAACTGAATCGCATCCGAAAAAAGTTAGGCATTCGAGGTCGATCCGAATGAAAATCCTATGTAGTGCGTATTCCGTTGATGTGGGCACCTGATTACGGTGATGTGGGCAGGACGTCGGAGCGAAGCGACGCTGGTTGATTCTTACAGTAGTCAGGCTGCCCACATGAGTCAAGAAAAAGCATAGATAGATGATCCATTAGCATCATTTCGTTTCTTTCTTTTCTGCAGGGACGATGCGCGATTCCATTGGATGTGGGCACGGTTTACGTTCGATGTGGGCAGCGATTCCGCCGATGTGGGCAGTTGATCTGGTAATGCGGGGCAGTGAGTGCACTGCCCCACGGTTGCAAGATCAAGTCTTCTCCGCATGACTCTGTAGCCACTGCTGCTCCATGCGGATGACCTTTGCACGAAGCGGTTCCCAGTAGCTTTCGGGTATTGCCGACTCGCGCACTTCTTCGATGACGGCGGCGAAGTATTCGAGGCTGGTGATCGGCGTTCGGCTTCTGGCGTTCCACCCCGCGGACGAAGACCTGTCCGTGGGGACCCCGGCATTGAGCATGGCCACATACTTGCGGGCACATCCCAGCAGGATGGCCTGTGTGATCTGCTCCAGGCTGACGCCTCGTCGATGAAGACTGACTGCGATCTTTTCGTCGGCAGCCGAGAAGCTGGCATGAACGCAGGCTGGGGCCAGGAACAGGCCGCGTACTTTCTGGATGAACTCCACCTCCGGCTCAGGTGCGCAGCCGGGTATCTGTTGCTTCTGATACGGCCAGAAGCGATCATGGATTTCAAGGGCCAGTTGTGAGCCGTCGTTTCCAGTCACCCGGCAGACAGAACGCGTCTCCAGTTCATCCAGGTTCGTGGCGACTACTGTCGGCGCTCTGGCCATCGCCCGCGCTAGTTCATCAACCGTTGCATTGAGGCGGCCGGTATGGCGATTGGCCTTCAGGCAGACATGGACGTAGAGTTTGAAGGCGCCATCGGAGAGCAGCGTCAGGGCATGGGCGAATTCGCGGCCGGCGGCAAACCAGCCGGTGGGCTGCTTGAGGATCAACCGAGAGGCGCTCATGGCCGTCCTCCGATCGGCTCCGCCGCCACTTCCTTCTTCTTCTTGCGCATCGACTCGCCGTTCATCTCGATTCGATAGGCGTTGTGGACGAGCCGGTCGAGGATGCTGTCGGCGATGGTCGGATCGCCGATCTGCGCGTGCCAACTGGCGACCGGCAACTGGCTGGTCAGCACCGTAGAACGGCGGCCATAGCGGTCATCGCAGATTTCCAGGAAGCTGCGCCGTTCGCCGTCGTTCAGCGGCGCCATAGCGAAGTCATCCACCAGCAACACATCGGTGCGGGCGATCGAGTCCAGCAACCGACCCAGGCTGCCATCGGCCCGCGCCTCAGCCAAGTCGCGGAACAGCTTGGCCGCTGACCGGTAGAACACGCTGTGGCCGTCGCGGCAGGCCTTCTGCGCCAGGGCCTGCGCCAACCATGATTTGCCGATCCCGGTCGGCCCGATGAACAGGACGCTGAGATGTTGCGCAACCCACTGCGAGTTAGTCAGGCCGCGCACTGTGGCCGCGTCCATTTGCCGTGGATAGCGGTAATTGATGTCTTCGACGCAGGGCTCGGCAGAGAGCTTGGACTTTTTCAAGCGTCGTGTGAGTGCCAGATTCTCTCGCCACGTCCAGTGGCTGTCGACCAGCATGCCGAAACGATCCTCGAAGCTGAGACCGCGCACCTCGGGATCTTCCAGCTGCTTTTCGAAGGCCGCCGCCATGCCCGTCAGCTTCAAGGCGGCCAGCTTGTCCAACGTAGCCTGGTTCAGCATTGGCCCACCTCCCACCGGATCTCTGCGGCAGCATAATAATCGGGCCCGCGCAGATTCTCATGCTTGACCGGAAACGGGATGGGCACCAACTCCGGCAACGGATCACGGTCATGGCCGCTCTTCAACATCGACTTCACACTTTGGAAACGGTACAGCTTCATCCGCACCGCCCGCGTCGAAGCCGCCTCCAGTCGTTCCGCACCATACGTGCGCTCCAACCGGATCACGCCCAGAGCCGAGCGATAACCCATTTCCGGGTGAGGCTTGCTCGTCAGGATGCCTTCTACAAGCCGCGCCGTGAAGGGACCTACCTTGCCTGCCCACTCGATGATGCGCGTCGGCGTCCACTCCAGATAGTGCTGATGCGACTTCGGCCGGTGTCCCGCATCTGTCGTCGCCCTATGCGCCTGGCGGCTGCGCATATGACTGGCCACGCGCTTGCCTTGATAGAAAATCTCCACCGTCCCGCTCGTGCTGCGAACGTCAACTTCCTTGCCCACCAACTGATACGGCGTGCTGTAGTAGTGCTGATCTACCTCAACGTGGTAATCCAGGTTGACCCGCGCCTTCTTCCATTCCGCATACACGAACGGTTCCAGCGGCAGCGACTGCAACGCCGGACGATCGATCTTCTGATACAGCTCCGCTCGCGAGCCACTCATTTTACGGAAGGGGCGCTCGTTCAACTTAACGACCAACTCCAGGATGGCTTCGTTCAACTCTGCAAGGCTGAAGAACTGCCGCTTGCGCAAGGCCGCCAACACCCACCGCTGTACGATCTGAACGCCGACTTCCGCCTTAGCCTTATCCCGTGGGCGGTACGGCCGCGCCGGAAGTATCCCCACCCCATAATGAATCGCCAGATCGCCATACGTCCGGTTCAACTCCGGCTCGTAATAGCAGGGCTTCTTCACGCCAGACTTCAAGTTGTCCGGGACGACAAGCTGGCTCGCACCACCGAAGAACTCAAAAGCCCGTACATGAGCATGAGTCCAGTCCCACAGGTTCTGTGTCCAGGTGGCCTCGGCATAGGTGTAGTTGCTGGCGCCCAGCACCGCTACGAACACTTGGGCCTGGCGAACTTCGCCGCTCTTGGGATCTGTCACCGGCACCGTCTGCCCGGCATAATCCACGAACGTCTTTTCTCCGGCGAGGTGTTCCTGCCGCAACACCACATCCAATTGCCGTTGCCACCCGCGGTAAAGCTCGCAGTACCAACTGTAGGCGTAGCCCAGCGGATTCGCCTGCTTGTACTCTTCCCACAGAAGTTGAAGGGTTACGTTCTTGCGGCTCTTCAGTTCCTTGTGAATCGCCGCGCAGTCGGGCAGGCGACGTTGGTCGGGGGACGCGACCGGCAGCGGCGGATACAAGCGCCCCTCCAGCGCCACGTCATCCACATCGGCCGGCAAAGGCCAACTCAGCCCCGCCGCTTTCAGCCGTTCAAGACACCGCTGGACGGTGCTTCTGCTTACCTTGCAGATCGAAGCGATCTGTCCGGGAACAAGGTGTGATTCAAAGTGAAGCCGTAGGATTTCCCTGGTTTTTCTCATTGGTAACCGACTTTCGGGCAACATGTTCTCCTTTGACTTCAGGAAAACATCTGCCGAGGATTACCAACGCCGCATGTCCAAAACCCGACACCGAAACCGTTACGTTTCATGTGGGCACCGATTACGCTGCTTGTGGGCAGCCTCTCCATTCCATGTGGGCACCGATTACGCCATGTGGGCACTGATTACGGTGAAACCCAAAATCCTGCCCACATCGCGGCGTAATCGCTGCCCACATCAGAGCGTTTTCGGTGCCCACATCCACTGGAATCACCTGCCCACATCGACCGGAATCCGCAATGTAGAAAATGAGAGGAAATGGAAGGGATTCCGTGGGCGAGCTGCGAAACTTCGTGAGAGATGACGAGAACGACACTCTCCTGTTTGAAAAACTCCAGGAGCATGTGCTCGAACACTACCCCAACCCGGACCGGGTTGGATGTCTCGATCGTTCAACACTCATCGCCTTCGTCGAAGCTCCCGGGAAACTCGATCTCGAAGATCCGAAGTATCTGCATGTCTTCCGCTGTGCTGAGTGCACCCGCGACCTGATGGAACTCCGCCGGTTTCGTGAGGAGCGGATACAGCAAGCAGCACCACATCCTTCGCAACGGGTTTCCCGATGGTGGTGGTATGCCGGAATCGCCGCCTCCGTCGCGGTGGTTGCCGTGCTGATCGGCGTTTCTCGAAAGCATTACACCAATCAACCGGTTGAAACCGCCCAGAGCGAGGCGCCGGTCTCGATTTCAGTTGATCTGAGTGCAGACGGCCTGGCGCGAGACGGGGCCGGTGGTGATACTCAGGCCCCAGTTCCACTGCCGCGACGAGTGATCGACCTTCGGCTTGTGCTTCCTTATTACAGCCCCGCCGGCAATTATCGCGTGACTGTGTCCAGGGGCCAGAGCCAAAACCAGGTTGAAGCGTCGGGTTCCGCTCCGGCAACGGTACAGGGTTCTCACACCGAGCTTAGAGTGCGACTTGACCTCGGGCATCTCACTCCAGGAAGCCACTACCTTGGCACAGCCCGTGAGGGCGACGGTGCACCCTACTACTATCCTCTGGTCATTCGGCAGTGACGCTTGGGTATGGGAGTCAGAGCTTCAGTTCTAGGCATTGGGCATTTGATCGCCAAACCGTCAACTCCTAGTGGATAAACATTCCGGCTCGCCTTCGACGTGGATGATGCGTGCTCCGCGTTGGACTGTAGGCTGCCGGATGGCTTTGCATCGGGTGGCACTTCAAGGTCGACGACTAATCAGATGCTGTTGCCGCCCCGGAACAGGACTCTTAGGACGCCTGGCTGTTTCTGGATTTCCTCGGCGCCCGCCGAACCTCGGTGGTCGGCATTACAGGAGGGTTCGGGAAATAGCGGGTTTTGCCGAAGTCAAAGAGTTCCTTGAGAGGGACGTTGAGGGCTCTTGCGATGATTTCAAGCTTTTCCGGCTTCGGAAACGAATTTCCCCTCTCAATCTCACCGGCTTGCTTGAGCGTCAAGCCGATCGCATCAGCGAAAGTTGTCTGTTTCATTCCCGAGAATCGTCGTAATTCGGCTATCCGCTTGGAGAATCGATATCTTAGGGTCGTCACCCTTTCAGTGTTGCGAAGTTGCAGCTCTCAATATACCCCCTAGAGGGTTATAAAATAGGAAGTGGTACTTCACATTAGGGACGCCGCGTGGTCTAATGATCCCAAAGGCACATCGAGCAGAGCCCACAATAAGGGCCGATTCTGAGTGTTCTCATGGTGAACGTCACCAGGGGATCGCAAAGACGATACGTCTCAAAGAAGTAACTGCACTCGTTCGCTTCTCCCAGAGTCTGTTGTTGGTGCGAGTCTCCCGCGCTTCGGGGGACTTGCAGCCCATCCTGGAGCCCATGTTCTCTTCAGGAGAGTGGTCGGTCAATTTGCTCGTGGCGTCCGGTTGACCTCTTCATGCATTCGCTCGTAGAAGCCTTTGAATCAAATCACCTGACAGACGAGCTTGCACGGCGGTTCTTTGGCTATCAGAGTTGCACACGGGATTGACCGCCGCACGAATGTGCGTGACCAATAGATGGCTCTTACCTCATCATCGCGTTTTGCTGCACTCTCGGTGGCCGCCCTCGTACTCTTCGGCGGCCTTGAGTTCATTGTCTGTGCCCTCTATCTGAGAGAACAACATTCTCGCCAAGTGACAGATCTTCAGAGTTGGCCTACGAGTCTGTTTATTTGGATATCTGTCCTCGCATTAGTGGCCGCGGCGGCATTTGGATGGGCATTCCATTGGATTGCCGGCCGCCTCTTCCAAACATCCGTTGCGTCGCCCAGTTCGTTACAGCTCGACGGCAAAACTAACGGCGTCGCTGAAGATCTCAAGAACAAGATCAGTGAATTGGAAGCCGCCCGGGTGGAACTCGTCGGCCGCGAGAAGACGCATCTGGAATGGATTGCATACCTCAGCCACGATCTGGCCACTCCGCTGGCTCGCATGCTGCGTCGCGTCGAGTCGATCCAGTACGACGCTGAGATGAAGCCGGATGAGAAGGAAACGACGCTCGAGCTGGTTCATCGTGACATCACCGAGTTGGCGGAGATAGTAGGCTCGATTAGTCAGTTCGCTATTCTCGAGAGCGGCACCGAGAGAAGCTTTGAGAACACGCCTCTCGAACAGTTGCTGAAATCGGCCGTCGATGACTTCGAGTATGAGGCATCGAGTAGAGGAGTTGAACTCGACTTGCGAGTCGCTGACGACGTTGGGTCGGTCCGCGTCGAGAGGAGTCTCATCAAGCGAGCCGTCGAGAATCTCATCTCCAATGCGATCCGCTACACGCCAGAAGGCGGCTCGATAATCGTAAGTGCAAGGCGATCCTGCCAAACGGTCGACATCATCGTCGAGGACACGGGCACTGGTGTTCCCGTCCAGGAACTCGAACGTGTTTTCAACTTCGCTTTCAGGGGTGAAGGCCACACCCGCATCTCCAAGGTGGGTTCCCTTGGATTGGGGTTGGCGTTTGTGCGCAAGGTAGCTGAAGTACATTCCGGTACGGTGACCGCAAGAAATATTGAGCCTAACGGAGCGCAGTTTGTGGTGTCGCTACCCATCATGCATTGAGTGGTCCACTTGCCGGAAATTCGTGTCAGGCGCTCAACGTTCCACACATGGCTTCTAAAGCATCCTTACGTTGGAGCGATTGAGCGGCCTTATCCATCTGCCGCAACAGGCTTCGAATATAACTGTCCAGCCCAGGCTTGTAACGATATTGGGACATGAACCATGGCCGGCGGCTCGCGAGGTGAGTCGCAACCGATACAAGCCGGATAGAGCGAAGTCCTATATCGATTTCCGCAGCTGCCATGGTGCTGCGCCACTGCTCACAGTATGAGCGGGTGATGCGAGGAACCCATGACGCCAGACGCTTGTTCTGGGTCAGGTATTGCTGCAGTTGATCCAAGGCCACGAAGGGATTGCCCACAGCGGCCAAGGCCCAATCGGTGAACACACAGGAGCGACCATCGATGAGTATGTTGCCGCCGTTGAGATCGTTGTGGGCCACCGTGTCTGGAATCCCGGCTTCTTCAAGGTCATAGCAAACGTTCTCGAAGATCTCGACAATCTGCTTCACTCTTCCGATCCCTATCGCGGGAGCAACGGCCGACCTCTGCGAAAGCACTGCGTCTTCGAGGTATGGCACCATGCTGAGTATTGTGTTCCGAAGCGCAGGTATGCGTTGATCGATAAACCCATGGTTCAGCAGGGCATCGACCTGGGGAACGCTTGCCTGTTGCATCTTGGCAAGTCTCACCCCAATCATGTCGGCGGTTTCGAAGTTTAGGGGGTCTGATTCCCCGATCGGCAGACCTGCATCATTCATCAACCATCCATTCCAGTCGTTTCTGATGGCTAAAAGTCTTGGGAGATACTCGGGAAACAAGTTGCTCAACACTGTCGTAGCCACGTATTCGTGGCCTTCTGATTTCATGGTTGGCTCTGCAACTGCTTTGAACCATAAGGGAGGAGCGCGTCTGCGGCGGATCCTCAGGAGTGCATGGGTGGGAGACGCATTCAACTGTTCGACCTCATCGTTGATGTCGATTCGATCGGTGGGTATTACCGTCGCTATCCACCGCAGCAATTCGTCTGTCCATCCGAGCTGCAGAAACGGCGCGTGACGGTTCGTCTTGCCGTCCAGAAGATCCTGAAGATCGATTCGAAGCGAGTCATCAGCGTCTTCAATCTCGAGATCGGGAATCTCTCCGAGGGAACGCCAGACGTAATGGTCTGGAATTGGGACAATGGCTTGATCGATTGCCTCCGCTATGGCGATGCGTCCACTGCGGGACCACCCTCCGACGGCATCCAGAACCACTGAACGCAAGTTCCATCGTTGCTTGATTGCTCGTTGGATATGGGGCGCCGATCGCGTCCATTTCGGGATGGAAATCTGTGGCAGTGAAAACCCCGGGACGGATTCCAGAACCGACTGCTGCTCAACCAGAATTCGCTTGTTGCGGCGCGACACGAGTATCAGTCGAAACTGGTCGTTTTGTGGCCCGGGATGAATCGTCAGAAGACACCGCCACCCTACTCACTACGAAGGAATCCCTTCGTAGCTGAGTCTCCCATGGGGATACTTGTTCAGCAACAAGAACCATGTCGGAGAGGACGACATTCTCAGGAGGCGAGTATCTATGTTGGGCCCAGTGGAATGCTGGTCTCTTTGAGCGCTGGCCGATCTGGCCAGCCCTCGGGAATGCGCTTCGCTTCAGCCAAACCCGTCGCTCGAACCGCGGATCTCGGTGAGTGCATGATCGCAGATGCGCGTTTCGAGCCGTTCTGATCTGGAAACGTGCATCGGCCTGTTCGCAACAACCGAAAATGCAGGCTCCGAGATTAGCAGCAACCTAGCCGCATTCGCTGAGGATCGGGGGCTTGGGCCTTGCTCGCGTCCTCGGTCGCCCTCATCCTTCATTCGTTTCAGCTCCATCACGATGTCCCAGGAAATGCCGTCTGGATCGATGCCCAGGCGCCGTAGCCAGCGGTCCTCGTTCAATTCCATGAGCAGATTCTCCTCGTCGAGGGGATTCCAGGGCTGGCCTCTATCCTGTTCCTTGCTTTCCAAGTGAAGACTATATTCCCGTCTTGTGCCTTCGGCTGCTTCGGATTAGTGAAGAGAAAGGAACGGTATCATTCCTTGCATGGCTCAAAGTCAGCGCAAAAAGAAGACAAGAGCTGGGGCTACAGCACCTGAAACGCACCGGGACGCGAATTCAGCGTGGCAGTGGCTAGCTGCGAAGGGCGGCATCGAGCCGGAAGGGCGGGACCTGCCGCTCGCCGCCATGCTGAGAGATCGCCTGAACCCGGAGGCGCCCCGTCTGGTGGACGCCTTGTCCGGCGCCAGTGTGACAGCCCTCCTGAATGCCTTCTTCGGTGTCATCGGCCCGTTTGTCGCCATGATGCGGGACCTGCTGGCCTACTTCGAGGCGGCTGGTGCAACCGAAGGGCCGGTGAACTGGGTCCTTGCCCTTGGTGACGACGGTGACGAGCTTGAGGTTGATCTCGACGCATTCAAACGGTGGATTGCGGCGGCGGAGCGTTCCCGCCCGAACCTGCGAACAGTGCCGGAACTTGACCGTGGCGACCTTTTCGAAATGCGGATGTGCTTTTATCCGACACGGAAGAAGGACCCGAACCTCGCCCCCGGCGAAATCGACTACCGGCAGCCGGAACCGCGGGTGAAGAACCCGGAGCTTGTGAACTGGCTTGAGGCTTATGAGCGCGGGGACTTTCTGGACTTGCCCGCGGAGGCCAGCTCAGCATTGGCCGACGAAGGTCCGGTGGGCGATGTCGCCGCGCTGCTGACGGAGATTTACTTTGCCGTCCGGACCATAGCCCGCAGCCGCAATGAACTCCGGCGGAAGGGAAACGCGTCCAGGGCTAGAGACGACTTCTGGAGCGCCAAAGGCTTGTGGTATTTCGAGAGCGATCTTTGGGTGCGCGGCCGTTTGCTTGATCTTGCCGCCTACGAGCAGGCCACCAAGAAAGAGCAGGCGCAGGTCCGGCAGGAACTGTCGGCTTTCTTCAAGGACCGTCCGCGCCGGCGGATGAGATATGACGTGGAGATGGGCGACCTTGAGCAGATTCTCTCCTTGCCCACCTGGCAGAAGCGCTACGAGCTCTACAGCGCATGGATACTCACCTTGCTCCTCAAGGCGCTTGACGGGCATGTGGCTGAGCTTGAGCACGACAATGGGAGAATCAGCTTCTCGTTTAAGGAGACGCTGATGGCGCGAATCCCGACGGCTGTCCCGCCGGTGGAGATTTATAGCGAGCGCCGGTCCGAGCTTGCAAACCCGGTCGGGCATGGGCGGTCCCACGGGGTTCAGCCCGATTATTCCTTCTGGACGGAGGATGGCAGGTGCCCGCTTGCCGTTGAATGCAAACACTATAAGCGTTCCTCGACCCGGAATTTCGCGGATGCGCTGAATGATTACAGCGCCGCCCTTGGGAGTGCTCGAATCATCCTCGCGAACTATGGGCCGGTCAGCCCCAAAGTTGAGGAGGCGATCGAGAAAGAGCGCAGGTCCCGGTGCAGCGCCTTGGGCAATGTGAACCCAGGCCAGGCATCGCAACTGGAACGGGTTTACAGAGTTGTCAGGGAGGCTATCGGCGAGCCGAGGCCACTCCCCGCTCTGGAAGGCGTCCGGGCGGCTATTGGCGGCGCGAACGCAAGGCTCCTTGTCATCGACGTATCCGGATCGATGGGGGAGATTAAAAACAGGGCTTCCGGACGCGATTTTCTGCGCGACATGATCGCGCGAACGGGAGTCCGTGAGGTTGCGACGGTGGACGAAGCACTAATTGCGCAAGGCCGGAAAAGCGAACTTACGGCCATGCTGTCAAAGGAAGGCAGCGGCGGCACCAATCTCGGTCCGGCTGTCGAGAATCTCCTGAAAACTTATCATGCCGTTCTTGTCTTGACAGATGCCGAGGGGACTCGGAGTCTCGGGGCCTTGCACTCACGTCTCCTTGCAACGTTGCCACTAAGCGGCATAGGCGGCGAGGTGCATTTGCTCCTGGTTAATGAGCGACACTAGCTCCTTGTGGCGAAAGTATCATTTCTCGTGGTGAATGTGCTTTTCAAACTTCGACCGCCGCCCACCCACCAATTCCCTTAGTTAAAGCGCTCTGTGGGAATAACCGAAATGGTTCGTCCGCACAAACGAGGTTTGCGCCACGATCCGGCCATGCGGCGTCAATAAGTGAAGAATCGCCGAGGCGCTCATCGAACCGACTACATACCGAGTCTGATTCGTTCGTAATAGGACCGTAGAAATGCCGCATCCATGAAAAGCGTGGAACGGTGGGACCTGTCCCGTCCTCCCACCTAACGCTTGAAAGCTGTTGACGGCGAGGTAACGATTTCCGTCATGCCCTCGGATGTGTTCTCTACGTTAGAAATGCGCCCTTCTGCCGAGATCACGTCGGCGTTGAGTTAGAGCGCGTGAACTTAACACTGCATTGCCTGTTTGATATCGCTCGACGCAAGCCAAAAAGGGTAGCATTTGCAAATGGAGAATACCTTGCTCGAACAGAACGCGCCCACCGATACTCACCAGCTGAAGGATGCAAAGAGCAGGTCTTGGATCATCGGACTGACGAGCCTGCTCTTCATCTTGCTTCAGAGCGCATGCACAGCCTTCATGGCGATCAGCGGTCTTCGACTGCTGATTGGAATCGGCTCGTTGGCCGCTGCGACCACCGGTGTGCATTTGCTGGCCTCGATCCACGGCGAAGCAATTCGTATCCCCATGGAGATCGTTGCTGTTGGCGGGTCGGTCATCAACCTTTATGCGATCTGGCGAGTACGATCGCTCCGCGCCAGGGGTTCTTCCCAATGGCGGATGGGACAAGTGCCTGCAAAAACGATACGCGCTGAATGGATCCAGATTGCTCTTGCCATCCTCACCCTCGGCTTGGTGGCGGTGGAATGGGGAATCCACATTCACCTGCATGGCTCCATTTAGCCCGCATCTTCAGCAGTGTTTTCTGCTGTGCTCATAATCTCTACAGACAACCTTGCGTGTAAACGTTCGCTGAAACCGAGCGGTAGTTCAAACACTTGGTCGTCGGCAGTGAGCACCATAATATTACGGCTCGAATCTAGGATGGCAGAGCAAATCTCGCAATGTTCCAAGTGCCGCTGAACGAGATCCTTTGTTTCGGGAGACAAAGAATCGTCAAGATAGTCGGAGATGTAGTCCCAAACATGTTTGCATTCTATGACCATTGAAACCACCTCCTCCGCGGCGCTGTGTTCTTCAGTTTAGGTGCGAGTTCCTTTTGCATCATCATCCGGGCGCGATGCAACCGAACCTTCACTGTGCCGGGGGTGATTGCGAGTGCATTGGCGGTTTCCTCGATAGAGAACTCCTCCACATCCCGCAGGACCAAGACTTCACGATATAAGGGTGTCAAGTTGGCAATCGCGTCCTGGAGCATTTGACGAATTTCCTGCCTCTCGAGCGCCTCTGAGGGGACCTCGCGCCAATCTCGAAGTAAGGCTGGCGAAATGTGACCACCTTCCTCAGGGGGTTCATCAAGCGACTCCATCCGCACAACTGATTGCCGCCGCAGGCGACCTCGCGCTTCGTTTAATGTGATGCTGATCAGCCAGGTGCTGAACTTCGCTTGTCCGCGGAAGTCCGAAAGCTTTCTAAAAGCCTTCAGAAATGCTTCCTGGGCGACATCTTCGGCATCCGCTTCATTCTTCATAAATGAAAGTGCCATCTTGTACACGCTGCGCTCATAGGGGCGGATTAACTCATGGTATTGCTCGCTGTCACCAGCAAGTATGGAGGCGATCATCCGCCCTTCGTCCCGAACTGAGAGTTCCGCATCCATAACCAATCAGGCCTGCTCCTTCATGCGCTTCGCGATGATGTGGTCAAGGGAAAGGTAGCCTGCGCCGAAGATAAGGACGATCAAAGATGCAAACAGAAAGGTAAAGGGGTCGGCCACATAGAACTTGCCTGGATCGGAAAAGATGGAAGCCAGTGCTTCACGATCAGCCGTCCAATAGGCCACCAACATGTTAGCAGCCATCAGAAAGCCGATGAGCCTTGTGCCCAGGCCCAAAATCAGGAGGATTCCGCCGAAGAATTCGAGGCCCGCGATGAAGTGAGCATTGAAGGCCGGAAAGGGAATATTGAGGGTTGTGAAGAACGCCGTGATCTTGGCGAGGTTATGCAGTTTGCCCCATCCAGTCTGAGCAAATTGCCAACCCCAATAGAGCCGCACCGCGAGAAGAAACGGTGATTGGAGACGGGACAGCATTCCTGATACTTCAACGTACGTCGCGATCAAACGCTTCATCTCATCCCTCGGGGCTACAGAGTCGCGGTGGCAGGTCTGGTGCACCGTCCGGCAGAGCCTTTCAACGCGTTAGAGAGATGACGGCCCGAATAGTTACAAGCGTGGAATACGTGGACCAAAGGACGTACCCTGTACGCGAAAGCGCCAGCAGGACCGTCTAAGAGGCTCCGAGCGACTTTGCTCGCCGGTGATAGGTGGCTGGATGTGCAGGATACGCCGATGGTTCACACGTTTCATCAAAAGGACGGCGAAGCTCGTGCCGCTATTCGTTGTGCTCATCCCTGAAATGGCCGTGTTGCGGCTGGAGTGTCAGACCACGACTTCCAGTGCGGTTCTGAAAGATGCTTCAACACAATTGCTGCAGATGGGCGACGCGCGGCTAACAATCGCCGTCGACGGTCCGGTAGCGGATCTGTCGAACGCCGCTTTGACGCAATACGTTGTTAGAGCTGCGCAGGCCGTCACGCTCTATTACGGGCACTTTCCCATTCTATCGGCACACGTTGTCGTCTCAATATCTCCGGACAGGCATGGGGTACTTCAAGGAACAACTTGGGGCCATCGCGGTGGCTTCCCCGCAGCCACGAGGCTGCGTATCGGGCAAAACGCAACACAGACGGAACTCGATCGCGATTGGATTGCGACTCACGAGCTCGTTCATATGGCGCTTGCTTCCTTGCCAGATTCACAGCACTGGCTCGAAGAGGGGGTGGCTACCTATGTCGAGCCTATCGCGCGTGTTCAGGCCGGGCAGCTGTCAGCACAACGCATTTGGGCAGACATGATGGTGGGTATGGCGCACGGTGAGCCGCAAGCCGGCGACCTTGGGCTAGATCGAACACATACCTGGGGCCGCACCTACTGGGGCGGAGCCCTGTTTTGCTTGGTCGCAGATGTGGAGATACGAAAGCAAACCGGCAACAAACGTGGCCTGCAAGATGCGCTTAGAGGGATCGTCAATGCAGGTGGAACGATCGATAAGGACTGGCCTACAGAGCGGGTCTTGAGGATTGGCGATCAGGCGACGGGTACAACGGTCTTGGAAGACCTCTATAGGAAATGGAGTCAAGCCCCGGTCGGGGTCGATCTGGGAACCCTGTGGAGCCAATTGGGCATAAGCTTAGCGGATGGCGACGTGATCTTCATCGACGACGCCCCTCTCGCTGCGGTGAGGACAGCAATCACCAAGACCCCTCGTCCATAGAAGCCGAACAAGCGGCTATCAAACTATCTTTTGCCTGGAAAAGAAAGCTTGTATCCTTTGCCGCCCGCACCGCTCTCACGTTTGGAACAAGTAGTACGGCCTTCACCAGAGATTCAATCCAAGAGCATTCGGTGGCCCCGGATTCTACGACGTCATCACGCCTCGCAAACCGCGCGGCCCAACCTTGAAAGGCGCTCCCATGAAAATCAATACCGCACACAATCTCGCCCTCGCCGCCGCATTTGCTGGTCTTCTTGGCGGTACGTCCATTCGCCTCAACGCACAGACCACTGGACAGAACGTAGCTCCGTCAGCCCACGCTGGCGTCCTCCTGGTCGCGCAAGATACGACCCCCGCTCCCGCCAAGCACTCCTGCAAAGGAAAGAACGATTGCAAGGGTCAGGGCGGCGGCGACGCAAAGCATGCCGGCAAGAACAGCTGCAAAGGAAAGGGCGCCTGCGCAACCGACGGCTCTACCCCTCCCAAGGCTTAGTCGACTGTGTTGGAGGCTCGCGACCTTCGCAAGCCTCCAACATTCTCTCTTATCTCCACTCAGATCGGATATGAGTATGCCCGCAAACAGGTTCAATGCGTTTACAGATTACGGCGTCGGTATCGGACTGCGAGTCCCCCACTACGACCACATCCTCTCCGAGAAACCGGTGGTGGATTGGTTCGAGATCATCTCGGAAAACTACATGGTCGGTGGCGGCCGCGCACTCACGATTCTCGATCAGATCCTTGACCAATACAGAGTCGTACAGCATGGCGTCTCAATGTATTTCGGTTCTGCGCAGCCGCTCAATCGGGATCACCTGAAGCGCTTGAAGGAACTGACAAAACGCACCAAAACACCCTGGCTCTCCGACCACTTATGCTGGGGCAGCGTTGACGGACGCTATACGCATGATCTTCTCCCGTTACCCTACACATTCGAAGCCATTCGAACGACCGCCGCGCGTATTCGTGAGGTGCAGGACTTCCTTGAGATTCCGATCGCAGTCGAAAATGTCAGCAGCTACGCTGAGTTTCATGAGTCGGAGATGACCGAATGGGAGTTCCTCAACGAAGTCGTTCATGCTGCGGACTGCGGAATCTTGCTGGACGTGAATAACATCTACGTCTCATCGCAGAACCACGGTTTCAATCCGATGGATTACGTGAATGCAGTGGACCCGGAACGGGTGGCCCAGATTCACATAGCTGGTCATTCCAAGTTTGAGAAATATACCTTGGACACGCACGATCATCCAGTCCTTGATCCCGTCTGGAAGATGTATGCGCGTGCAATCGAGCGGATCGGTCCAACTGCCACGTTGCTCGAATGGGACGACAACATCCCTTCCTTCGACGAAGTGCATTCTGAAGCCCTCAAGGCTAATCATCACTTGTCAGGTTCTGGATCTGCTGAAACTGCCGATGTCGTCGAGAGTTATGAGGGAGCGTTTGTATGAGCCTTCTTGATTTTCAGCGTCGCATGGCCGAGGACGTCAGCCGATCGCTTACTGCGGACTTTGGGATGCAAGATATCAATGCTCAAGGAGCTTCTGTCGAAGAAATCGCTTCGGGCTATATCAAGAGAAATAATTTTCTCTCCTCCTTCGAGCGCCTAGAGATCTACAACAGACAATACTGGTTCCGCGTGATTGGGGCTGTATCCGAGGACTATCCTGCATTGAACGCCGTTCTCGGACAAGAGCGCTGCGATGCGCTCATCTTGGCTTACCTGAAAGAGAATCCCTCTACCTCCTTCACTCTTCGTAACCTGGGAGCCAAGTTGCCCTCGTGGCTTGAGAAACACCCCGAACTTGCGGGTCCACATCGTGAGCTTGCTGTAGACGTAGCTCGGCTAGAGTGGGCCTATATCGAAGCGTTCGACAGTCCCGCGTTACCGCCTCTTGATCCAGTCGAATTCTCCCTTCTATTGCCAACCAGCATGCTCGCACTGCAGCCACATCTTCAGTTGCTTGCTCTGCGCTACGCTGTGGACGAAGTGGTGTTGGCAGTCCATAGAAACAGGCCTGCAACAGACATTGTTAGTAATGCTGTAGGCGTGCGGAAAGAGTCGAAGCGATTCCGGGTTCCCCGACTTAAGCGGTGCCCGACCTACCTCGCGGTCCACCGGTATCAAGACTCCGTCTACTACCGGCGAATCGATCACGAAGCGTTCCTGCTCCTATCGGCAATTCAGGAGGGTGAGCCAATTACCGGCGTCGTGGAAAGAGCGATGAGGTCAAGTAAGCTGCCGGCTCTCGACCAGGCAGTGAAGATAAGGGAGTATTTTGCCCATGCCTCCGAGCTGGGATGGTTGACGACAAAGTAGGTCGGGCCGACCCCGACGTGGGTTCACTTCCACTCTTTTCTTCGCAAGCCTGACGTATGTCATCGGAGAGCGCAAAGCACTCCGCGAAGTGTCGCGAAGCTGATTCAGGGTGCAAAGAATAAGGGAGGGACTATGGCAAAGAAAGAATTTGACGTCGTGCTTTGCGGTGCCACCGGCTTCGTCGGACGACAAAGCGTACGCTACTTCGAGCGGCATGCCCCGGCGGGTCTTCGTTGGGCTATAGCGGGAAGAGATCCTGCGAGGCTGCAAGCATTAGGAGCAAACGTACCGATCTTGGTGTTCGACTCTCTGCTACAGGATCAAGTTGATGCACTTGTATCGCGTACACGGATCATTGTTTCTACGGCTGGACCTTTTCGCGTTTATAGCGATCCTCTCGTGGATGCATGTGTGCGGCTGAACACCCACTACGTAGACATCAGCGGAGAGACGCCTCGAATCCGCGACTTGATGGACCGCTATCATCACGCCGCCGTCGAGGCGCGCGTCCGGATTGTCCCGTTCTGCGCTCTCATTTCCGCCCCGGCTGATCTCATGGTCCACTTACTGAACGAGCAACTCGCCGGAGGTCTCGTTGAAGCGAAGGGCTTCGTGACGATGGGCGGTGGCTCGTTCAATGGTGGAACGATATCGAGCATGGCGCTCGCACACACCAATGGAGATGCAGCCCGCGCGAGCGATCCGTTTCTTCTCAATCCGGACAGGCGACGACCGGCGCAGGCCATCGAGCAAGACCCCACTGGCGTTCACTACGACCGAACAGTCGCCGCCTGGACAGCGCCCTCTCCGTCAGGCTTGGGCGATACTCGCGCCGTTCGCCGCAGCGGCACACTGACCGCCAATGAGGTTATCTATCAGGAGTACATGGCATTTCCGGGTAGGTTTGGATTGGTCCGGGCGTATGGCTTCCACGCCGTAATGCGTCTACTCGACGTGATGATGCGGAACGGGCCGGCTCGTCGTCTCCTGCAACGGTGCATACCACCTGGCAGCGGGCCTTCAGACAAGGCAATGGATGCTGGCTGGTTCGAGCTCAGGGTCTCAGGCCGTAGAGCCGACGGGAAGCAGGCGAATGTGTCGTTCCGGGGAGAGGGCGATGCGGGCAACCGCATCACTGTCAAATGCGTCTGCGAGGCCGCGTTCTTGCTTGCGTGGGAGGAGCCATCCTTGCCTGAAATGTTCGGCGTACTGACGCCCAGCGTCGCGTTCGGCGATTTACTTGTGAATCGGCTGGCGGCCTCGGGAATCAGAATTCGGGTGGATGATGCGACGGTGCTGCCAAAGTAAATTCATTCTCCGACAAAGTTTGTAAGGGGATTGGTAGCGATCAGCCCCGGACTGACCTGTATCGTTTTCGATTCTCGTGAGTCTGATGCTTGAAGCCACGATCCTTCAGGTGGCGAATAACGCCGGCGGTCGGCGGGGGAGTGATTTATGAGCAATCTACAAAAGGGTTCTCACCAGCAAACGGCCTTGATTGAGGTTGACGGGAACCTTCGTTCCCGCCGTACCTTCTTAGTGGGCTCAGCAGCGGCACTCGGAGTGTTCGCATATTGGTCCCTCCGCAAGCCCGGAGTTGCCGCTGCATCTAGCGATGTCCCGCTCCCTGCGACCGTAACGGTTATGGACTTCGGAACAGACGGTAAGCCGCGAGGCAAAATAACGGTACCTACCGTCACCAAGCCTGATGCCGAATGGAAACACGACTTATCGTCGATCTCTTATGACGTGACCCGTCATGACGGCACGGAACGGCCCTACACTGGCAACTCGTGGGACCTTCACGATCATGGATTATTTCGCTGCATCTGCTGTGATACGGCACTCTTTAGTTCCGGAACAAAGTTTGATTCTGGCACCGGTTGGCCGAGCTTCTGGCAGGTGCTCGCGAAAGAGAACGTTCTGGAGAAAACGGACACAACGTTCGGGATGGAGCGAACAGCGGTATCCTGCCCGCGATGTGCGGCTCACCTCGGACATGTATTCGACGATGGACCGCGCCCGACTGGACTTCGTTATTGCATGAACTCTGCAGCGATGCGATTTGAGAGGACGGCCTGAAATATCAAACGCCTCCACCGCCCCTTTCCGAGGAGATAAATCAGATGACTACAGTCTTTCGGAAAAAGATGAAGTTAGTTATTGTGGCTGGGATTGCAGTTGGACTCAGCTTTGTGACTCTTTTTGTGCCCTCGATTGAAGCACAGGACCCGCAGAGCATTGTTGGAAGTTCCCCGTTGTACGGACTGTCCGGGGGGACGGGCTGGATCAATTCTCCGGCCTTGACTTCAAGGCAGCTCAAGGGAAAGGTTGTCCTGGTCGACTTTTGGGATTACTCGTGTATCAACTGCATTCGCGCCATCCCTTATGTTCGTGCGTGGGCAGAGAAATACAAGGACAGTGGCCTCGTGGTGATCGGCGTCCACACACCTGAGTTCGACGTAGAAAAGCAAGTTCCGAATGTTCAAAAGGCAGTGACCAGGTTCGGCATCACCTATCCCGTCGTCCTGGACAGTAATCAAAGCATTTGGAACGCGTTCCACAATCAAGCTTGGCCTGCACACTACTTCATCGACGCCAGAGGAAAGGTGCGCTACGAGCACTTCGGTGAGGGAGAGTACGACCAATCCGAGCGATGGATACAGGAGCTCCTTAAGGAGGCCAATGGCAAACCAGCTTCAGCGAACACATTGAAGGTTGATGCGCAGGGGGTCCAAGCTTCGGCCGACTTTAGAGATGTTCGCTCACCTGAAACATATATTGGCTATGCGCGCGCCGAGCGTTTTTCATCGCCTGGAGGAATCAAGCCTGATAGGGATCAGTTTTATAGTGCGCCCAGCAGGCTTCAGTTGAACGACTGGGGACTCGCGGGCAACTGGAACGATCACAGGCAGGTTGCAGTGCTTAGCTCGGCCGGAGGAAAGGTCGTCTTCCGCTTCCATGCTCGTGACTTGCATCTTGTGCTTGGTGCGATTTCAGATGGAAAACCCGTTCGCTTTCGCGTCACAATCGACGGGCAGGTCCCAGGAATTAATCATGGAGAAGACACAGATACCCAAGGTAACGGTGTCGTGACGGAACACCGTTTGTATCAACTTGTGAGACAAAGAGGCTCAGTCTCAGATCACACGGTCGTGATCGAATTTCTGGACGCGGGCGTGCAGGCATTTTCTTTCACTTTTGGGTGAGAGCGAGGATTATCTCCGCCATCAGTCATAGGTTTCGTCCGATGCTCCCTTGCCTGCGATAGAAGTGACCGTGGATGCAATGTGGGACGAGTCCCAAAGCTAATGCATCACGAGCACACTTGCAGCAAGATCCAGATACAAGAGTTCACTTCCCTGAGCCTGGCTTATTCGAATGGCCAAAGGCGTTTGTGCGGTTGGTCAATCTATCAAGCCAGAAGCATAGGTAGCAAGATTCCAAGGCCTAAGGCGAAGAGGCATAATGCTGGGGCAGCGCCTGCGGTTGGTGATGCCTCCGCATCTTTCTGATGGGAGGTTGCGAAAGAGAGCTGGCTCGCTTGCCGCCTTTCGAATGCTAGAAAAATGGAAGCACTCACTGCTCCGTAGATTAGGTGCCCAATCAATGAGGGTAGAAGCATCGTGGCCGCTTTTGGTCGCCAGTCCAAGGATCCGACGAGGACCAGGGGAAGAAACGTAAGGACTCCTGCGTACCACCATATGAGGCCGAACAAGCTACCCCAGGCGATTCCGAGACCGGCGCTGGGCCGCTCGTTCCGGAACAACACGCCGAAGAAGGTGCCGATGAGCGTGCTAACCGTCAGGTGAATCAGTGTTGCCATCTGCAGCGACAGGTGCGCGCCTGTTCCGACGATCACGGTTAGGGCGCCAGTGGCGAACATGAACGGCCCTGAAACAATGCCTCCCAACAACCCGGCGCCCGCGCCCCACAACAGCGAGCGAAAGGCGTGAAGCCCGGGACCTTCAGGCTTCTTGTAGAGCGGATCAGATTGGATGAAGAGTAGCACCCAGATGCGATCGAAACCTGCATAGGTAAAGCCCAACAATAGACCAAAGAGAATCTGGCCAATAAGAGCGCCAAACTGGTTGCTCACGCTTGCCGGCGACCAATCCAGAGGGAAACTTCGGAGCAAGGGAAACAGCGTGAGAGGACCAACAAACCACCCCGTCAGCGCAATCCCGAGTCCCCAGCTCATTGAAGAACCTAGACTGCGAATATCGCGTTGAAAAAGCAGGCCAAAGACAGCGCCCAAAACCAGCGTCATTCCGGTCTGCAAGACTGCATACTGATGAAGCGAAGAAAGGCCGGCGACACCCGCCAAGATAGGGGAAAACCCTCCCGCCAAAGTCCAACGATCAAACACAAGGCCGCTAACAAGCCCTGCCAAACATCCTGAGATGATGGGGCGAGTCCAACGGAACGGTGATCGATCTTGGGCGGCTTTGAAAGAGTTGCGAATCCCGACTGTCAAACCGACGGGAATTCCAAGACAGATTAGGTATGAGACAAGCTCTGGAAGTTGCTGACGCGTAGCCACCAACATCGTGTTGGCCGGGAGCGCACCGTTATTCCATAGAGGCATGGCACGGGCCGGTAACAGCAGCCAGAGAAGAAATGCGGCACCCTCACCCCAGATCAATCCAGTTCCCGGACTGTCGATAAGCGGCCCGAGAAGAGCACCGAAGGCCAGACCAAAACATCCACCCAGCAGCAGAAGATGTGGATAGGGCTTGTGAAGAGCACTCGCGATGAAGGCACCACCTGCGACACCGCAGGTGAGCGCGAGCGCGGACGCGATCCATCGATCACGGATTTTGGATGGTGTCTTATCGTTCGGAATCAGCGTCATGACTCTCTCTATCCGACATCGATCGTCTGAACGATGTCTCGTGGGAAGAACAGCTCCAGAGTCCAGTCGAGCAAGACTCTGATCTTGCGTTCCGTACTGGGAAGTTTTGCCAGATAAATTCCCCTCCACAACAACCAAGCAGCCAGCCCGGAGAACTTGACAGAACGGGATCCACCGAAAGGAATCGCTAGTTCGGCGCAGGCCGTCTGATGTCCGACCACGCAGAGCGCGCCGAGAGATTTGAAGTAGAAGGGTGACTGTGGCTTCCCGCTGATCGTCGCCAGAATGTTGCGCGCCACCATGTCTGCTTCGCGAAGAGCAAACTGGGCGGTAGGGGGATAGAGTTTACCGGTGTTCGGGTCCTCCACTGCGGCGCAGTCGCCTAGCGCCCACACACTCGGGGCGCCCTGCACCGCGAGCGTTTTGTCAACGAGTAGACAGCCGCGCTTATCCTTCGGAAAGGGCAACAATGCTAGCAACGGCTGCGGGGCTGACCCCGCCGTCCAGATGAGCGTCTCCGCCTGAATCGCACCGGTTTCCAGAACGACTGTTGATTCGGACGCATCCTTAACTCGTGTGTTCAGCCGAAAGATCACGCCTCGCTGCGTCATGCGCTCCAGCGCATACTTGGCGAGCGATTCGGTCAACTCAGGCAGAATGCGGTCACGCGAATGGACCAACACCACTTCAACGTCGGCGGGGTCAATGCCAGGATAGTTCGCAAGAATGCCGCGGGCTAGGTCGTTCAATGAGCCCGCGAGTTCAACACCCGCAAATCCGCCGCCCGCGACGACAAAACGTAGCATCTGCCGCCTTACCCCTGGATTCGGCTCCTTGTCAGCGAGTTCAAGCTTTTGAATAACATGGCTTCGGATACGCACTGCATCCACGAGGGTCCTGAAGTTGAAGGCAAACTTCTCCACCCGTTCCAGACCAAGGAAGTTTGAAACAGAGCCCACAGCAATCACAAGGTAGTCATAGTTCAGGTTGTGAGGCACTCCCGCATGGGCTAGCAGACTGATTTCCCTGAGTGCGCTATCCACACCCGCGGCACGTGCGCGAACGACGACGGTCATCTTCAGATTGCTGCGGAGGGGCGTACCGATGTGGCCCGGCTCCAGACTCCCGCCGGCCACCTCAGCCAGCATCGGCGTAAAGAGCAACGAGTTCGTATCACTCACCAAGGTGATCGTGACATCGTGTCTGTTTTTAAGCAAAGCTTCTAGCCGCTCTGCGGCTCTCATGCCCGCAAAACCACCGCCTAAAATGACAATGCTTATCGGAGTCGTTGGAGCTATCGCGGGCTCTACCTCGCCGCCCAGGAGGCGAAAAACAATTTGATGGAAGACCTGCAGGAAAAGCCCAAACAGCAGCCCGAAGAATACCCAGCCGATTAGCGATCCGAAGTTGTCCCGCATGAAACCAGCATCCAACGTGCGGTTACGGCCGGCGGTCAAAGGCAGTGAAACCGCCCAGATGACAATGCCGACCGTGCCGCTAATCATTGCACTACTGATATAGGCGGCCGGCTCTGGTCGAGCAAGAAATGAATAGGCCGTAGCCAATAGCGACGCTAAGAGGAAGGAGATCGATAATCGCGAGCCTGAGGTGTGCAGGATGAATGCCGCCAGCAAGCTGGCAGACAAGCCCACGAGGGGACGTCGGATGAACCAGTGTTCTAAATTTAGCTGTTTCAAGCCTGTTCTCCCCATATCTCGATATGCCGAGGGTCGATCCATGCGCCTACTCCTCCATGATGCTCATCAGCCTGGGCCCGAAAACACTTTTTACTGCTGATCGATCACGGGAGCATGAACGGCGAGAGGCTAAAACAGGTTTACATCCCTCGCGACGGTCTAGTACCGTCAAACTAAGCCGCACACACTTGCGTCACCCTGATTCCAGAGACGGAGTGATCTCGTCTTGTCGCAATAACCGTAAAGCTTGCCCGAATCACTTTGCAGTTAGTCGGGTGAGAATGTCATCGGCTGACGTTCGATCGCCATGGGAGTGGCTGATCTTCTCAAAGAGGATGGTTCCGCTCGCATCAAGGATGAAGGTAGACGGGTAGGCAGTCTCATGCGGCGCGTCCCAGCGCAGTCCGTACAGGTTCGTCATCTTATAGTCCGGATCAACGACCAACTTGATGTTCGACGGAAGATCGGCCTGCTTCGCAAGGAATTCCTTGGCATGCTGATCAAGATCGGCTGGTGGACCGGGATAAACGAGCACGACATTCGCCTTCCGAGCTGCGAAGTCCGCACTGTGCTCCACAAAATCATGCACTTGCTTTACGCAGTATGGGCACTGATATCCAGGGAAGCCGCGGAGCACAACCAAGACCGTTGTGCCCTTCGCACGCTCATTGGCGAGCGTCACTGAGCTACCGGTCGGAGTCTGAAGAGTGAAATCTGGCGCCTTCGCCCCAACAGCAGGCGTCTGCGCCGCAGCCAAGCCGGACCCAACCATGGCACATCCGAGAGCGACAAAGCACCGCAGAGTTCTAAAAACTAACGAGCGTTTGAGCGAGCTGACTGGCGTACGAGTCACTTGCTTGATATCTATAGTCGCGAATGTCATTCTTGCGAACTCCTAATCGAATCTCTTGATTCGACTGTGAGAGTCGTCAGTTGAAGAAAAGTTACAAACCGACTCGAACGATGGATGACTGCGGGAACGTCGGCAGCCGTATCCTTTCAGGCGGCCACGCATCAGACGTGCGCCTATGAAGCTGGATCGTGTTCCTATCGCTCGCTCTTCAGGGAGTCGCGTTCGCCCAATTGCATGGGGTGGATGACGGCTTCTCTGGGCCGGTGAAGGCGGCACATGTTACGGCTGAGTTGAAGGCGGGTATGCGGATGGATGTGCTTATGCTCCAGGCTGGCGCGGAGCGCGGCCTGCTGACAGGCTGTCCACACAACCCTGGTGGTAATGGGGCGGTTGGACGTATGCCATCGGTTGCCGGGAGCAATATCTACAAAGTCGACACAACTTCGATTGCTCGATCCAGTTGTGTGTCCTTTCCTGCTCTTGCTTGTTCGGGCTCAAAGGGGGCCAGGACGTCGGGTGCAATTTGTTGACCCTCGATGGTGTCCCCGTTCTTGGTTTGGTATGACCCCACCGGCAGCGCGAGCCAATATCCATTGGAGAGAGCGAACTTGTTTCCCCCAAGAACCCGGCCTGGCGTGGCCTCTCCCACGATCGTCGCCAATTGATGCTCGCGGGCGAACGCAACCAGCATCTCGTTTGCGCTAGCCGTATGCCGGTCCACGAGGATCACGATTCGGCCGTGGAATGGCATTGCGCTCAGCCCCTCTGTCCTAATGAGAATAGGAGTGCTCAGGCCTAACGCCTTGCGGAAGGCCATCACTCCCTGAGCTTTCACCACCAGCGGAATCAGGCCCCGCTTTTCCGCAGGTATTCTGTCAAACACAAAGTGATAGCCTTTGGCGCCATTCACTGGCGTCATGCCGCCCCCGGCATAACGTCCTATGGGAAGTCTTGAAGGGGTGAGCAAACTCATTGCCCGCAGAACGCCGATTCCGCCGCCGGTGTTTCCTCGAAGATCAAGGATCAGGCGTGAGACGTCTCCCAGGTTCTGAACTGCGAGAGAAATCTCATTGGCGATCTCCACACCAATCCTGCCGGGGTACATCGCAATCCGGACATAGCCGATATCGTGTCGCAGCCGTTTATAGGAGACTAGAGAAGTCGGTATTACCTGAGGGAGTTGGCCCCGCATCCTCTTCGGGGCCGGGATCACGACTTCCTTCGTCTCCTCACGGAGCCCCGTCGTCAATACTTTGATTCTTGCGGTAGATTCAACCGCGAAGAGCGGATGCTCCGGCGGGCTAAATGACCGTCCATCGACGGCTAAGAGCACATCTCCAGGCCGTATGCCGGCAAGAGCAGCAGGACCACCGGCGTGTACATCCTGAAATGTCCAATGCACTCCGTCCGCTGTTTCCGACGCCGAGTAGGTGGCGCAGAGAGCCATCTTGCTGCTCGATCGAGATAGGCTCTCATGGAAGAAGCCGACGTGTGATCGATGCAACTCGGCAAGCAGCGCAAGCATGGACACTTCAAACTCCTCGTCCGAGCTGGCGTTCACGATGCGCTCTCTGTGCTTGGCAACAGTGGTGGGCCAATCGACCCCAGCCAGATGCGTGTCGTAGAAACGCTTGCTAACTATGCTTGAGACTCTGTCGAGCATCTTCTGCCGCTGATTTGCGTTCAGCAGGCTCTGGGATCTAGGGCTGTCAACGGATTGATTTATCTGCACTCAAAGCACTCCCGCGGGGTCTCCCACAATTTCAAAGCTAGCCCAGTAGTAGGGCGCGAGGCCGGACTGCATCATGTTAACCTGCGCATTTTTGAGCGCCACGGTCTTGATTTGATGGCCGGCCAGATTCTTGTAAAAGGAAGTCATGAATTGAGTTGTGGTCTGGTCGTCCAACTCCCAGAGAGCGGAAACAACAGTCTCGGCTCCGGCTTCAATGAAGGCGTGTCCCAGATCGGCTACATCCACCTCTCCTACCGGGCCGACACCGCTGTTGCAGGCGGACAGCGTCACCAATCGTGCCTTGAGACGCAGCGTGCGAACCTCCCTGACTTCGAGGAGGCCATCATCGCGCCCATCCTTCTGCGGCGCGAATACGAGCGCCGAGCGGTCCGGATACTCGACGTCGGCGTAACCATGCAACGCGAGATGAAGCACTCGATACTGATCCAGTGGAAGTGCCTTAAAGCTCGTCTCCGTCGCAGCAGGTCCCAGAAGAAGCGTGCTCGGCTCCGGAAAATCCTGAGCGATCGTTTCCACCTCCTTTTTGGTGAGAGGCAGAGGTTGCAACTGCTTCATCTGGGGAAAAGAGATCGCCCGAAGGAGGTTCGCAACGCCGGTGCTTGGTTGGCTCCCTCTCGTCCATGCCGCGACTCCGACATATTGGTAATGATCGTCGAGCGTTGAGGGTTCCCGATCGCGAAGGAGGCACAGAACGGTTGCGGATGGACTCGCGCTGAACTCGTGGCTCTCGACGACATACGCTCGGTCGTCCATCAGCGCCGCGAAAGGGACCAGATTGATCTCCCCATCGGGGATGACAACTACGGATCGATGCTCTGCGTATTCCTTGACGGGGCCGAGCAGACTCGTGAAGAGCGTCCGGGCCAGGCCGGGATCGCTCTTTCGCCCATGGATCGTCCTTCGGTATTGGGTTATCAAGGATGAGATCGTCTTCCCAGGGGGTAGCGCGTATCTGGTCAGGGAGCGAGACGTGATTGCGAGGACAGAGGATTCTGAGTCATCAAGGACGTATTCGAGAAGGAGTTCGTCCGGTCCGAGATGGCGCTGTATGTCCCCTACAGCCATAGGCCGCCTCGCAGTTTTGCCGGCTAGGCTGGAATCGTCCAGCTGCAGTTCTTCCAGGTAGAGAGCCTGTGACAGCCGCTGCCGCGTCGCGTCGTTCTCCGTCTCGATCAGCTCAAGATTGAGCTGCGTGATCTTCTTTTCCTGGCTGGTCGGTTCGTGTGGAGGAGCCAGGTCGTGATGCTCGAGGGCCTGCTCCTCGATCCGTCCGCGTTCCTGCTCAATCGTCCGAAGACCGGCGCTCAAATCTCCCTCGCCGCAGAGAACGTTGTAGTAACTCGAATACACCTGACTGAGCTGGTTGGCCAATTCACGTTCGACGTTTGGTGTCGGCGCGGTCGCAAGGAATGAGTCGATGATTGTCATGCTTTTTTCGTAGAGCGCATGCGACTGTCTGGCATGCCCCATCCTGGCAAGTATTTCTGCCTTGATCGCCAGATTCCGGGGCGAAAAGTAAAGCTCCTGAGGCACCCTTGTGTTGGCGTCGATCGCCTCGTCTATATTGACAAGCGCTGCGGGAAGATTGTTCTCATGTTCATAGGCCAGCGCAAGCAGGCCGCCCGTCTGGCTGATCCCTCGCCAGTATTCTATGTGGCGTGCGTAGCCAAGTGCGTGTGTGAGTTCATCAATCGCATGATTCCAATCTCCGATGTCCTCATAGATCGATCCCTTCACCGTCAATATTTGAAACAGGTGGGCGTCGAGGTGCGTGGAAGGCAACCGGCGGATGGCGGTGTCGGCGAGCGCGATCGCCTCGGGATATCGATGGAGGCCTCGCAACGCATCGATCTTTGTGTTGATCGCGATCGAGGGATAGGCAAGGCTGCGGTCTTTGTTCGCGGTGTCGATCGCCTGGTCCAGCCACTGCATCGCTTCACCGTATCGCTGTAGTTCCACGAGACCAGCGCCATACAGGCTGGCATATCGAACATGAGCCGCCTCATCGTGGAGTGTCTTCGCCAAGAGCCACGCGCGTGTCACCCGCTTCTTCGCACTGCTGAAATCGCCCCGCAGGAAATCAGCGATGCCTTGTTCCCCCATCGCTCTTGCTGTCAGCCGAAACTCGCCGCGGCGTTCCGCCAGGGTCTGGACCTTCCCCCAGGTTCTGCTGGCCATCGCCGAATCGTAGTTCGTCTCGATCATCCCTTGGATGACAAGGATGCGAAGCATGGTTTCCGGGGCCTGGGCCTCGGCCAGACCCTGATCTTGGTTCAGCTCAACGAGCAGGTTGGGTATGGGCTCGGATTCAGCTCGAGGTATGAACTGACTGACGTGGGCATATAAAGCCTGCGACGGCCGGTTCGACTGTGCGAATAGTTTCTCCGCCTGCGCATAGAGCGGGGCCGCTTCCAACCAATCGTTGTTCCATGACAGCTGATCTGCTCTGGCGAGGAGGCTGTCAGGTGAGCGTTTCGACCTATTCTTCTCAAGAATTAAGCACGCGGTTATCGTGCCGATCGCCACCCCCGCCACGACCAGCAAAATCCGTTGTCTGTTGTTTCTCAACATAAGCGGCATGGGGCTCGCTTTCGGTTCATGGCCTCTTCGACGTTGAATCGTATCCAGATACTGCGGAGCGCACCGCGCCTCGAGCCTCGGACTCGGCCGCGGATAACGTGGATAGTAGCCCGCCTGATCGCCTTCGCAAACCGAAACCGAGTCGGAGAGTGCGACAAAATCCAAAACTGAGGGTGTTATCCACAAGCTTTGAAGGGAAATGCCCGCGGGTGACGTTTATAGCTATTGATGGCTGTAGTATCGTTTCCCAACGAGTTATGCGTGACGGAAACGCGCAAACGGGTTTTGCAGATTTGCATTCCCGCCCGCGAGGAGAGGGCTTCGATCCCTCTGGATCGTGTGCCTGTCACAGCTCGGGAAGAGGGAGGGCTTGAGCGTGCATTGGGATTGCCGACCAAACCTCACCGCTGATTGGAGGAGGGGGTTTTCCAGTTGCTGAACGGATGGGGTAGTACAGGTCTGAATTGAGTCGGAGCCTGGGGAGAGAATTCTTGTCACGAATCAGAGCCTAGGATCACTATATGGGCACGCTCCGTACAGAGAGCGGTCCATCGCAGTACCCTTATGGAGGCAAAAGTGGAGTTCGACAACGCCTTGCTCAGAAGGATTCTGGACCGCGCTCCGGTTGGCATCGCCCTGCTCGAATTTGACCGGACTGTCCGTTATTGCAACCCGGAGTTTCGGAAGATCTATGGATGGGATGACGACACCATTCTCGGGACAAAACTTCCTCTGCCTGAACATCAGGAGCACAGCACCAGCGAACTAGTGGAGGAGTTGCGCTCGAATCGGTCGGTGGTTGGTATAGAGACCGTCCGGGTGCGAAAGGATGGGACCGCGTTCTACGCGAAGATCTCTGCGGCTCCGTTTTACGATGGCGCCGGGAATCCCGATGGATTGGTCGCCTGCATCTCCGTTACCGAGGAGAACCACTCCGACCAACTCGAACTTCGCAACCTTGAATATTTGATTCAGAGTTCCTCGGACTTCATGTGCGTAGCAGACCTCGATCTAAAGGCGCTTTTCATCAACGATCGGGGCCGAGCAATGATTGGACTGCGGCATGACGATGACATCGATGGAATGCACTTGTTGGACTTCGTCGCGGATGAGTCCCGAGGGAGGCTCACTGACATCTTTCACTCGTTGCGGCCGACAGAGGCAAGCGTCTCTGTGAAGATGCAGTTGAAGCATCTCGAGACCGGGGTTCTGATCCCAGTGTCCTCCAGCGTTTATATGGTCAACGATCCTCACACCGGCGAACCGATTTCCTTCGGATGTGTTTCGAAGAACTTAGCTGAGCTGAATGAATTGGCGGGACGCCTTGAATAAGCTCAGGCCGCATTCCGGACCTTGATGCATCATGTGCCCGCTGGAGTGGTGCTCGTAGACCCAACAGGGAGTCCAATCGAAGCAAATGAGGCACTCCAGGAACTCCTTGGCTATAGCGAAGAGGAATTGAAGGGTATGCCGTTCTCACGGCATGTCCATCCAGACGACCTCTCACGCCGCGGTCGTTCTTCCTACAGCTGGCTGCGGGAACGATCGACAACTATATGGTCTACAAGCGGCTCCGGCACAGGACGGACGCGTCCTCCCTACGAAGATGAAGGTCTTTCTCGTTCACGATCACGACGGCCGCCCAAAGCACACAATCAGCTTCGTGGAACATGTGCCGGACTCTGTCGCGAAGATCCTCGACTCGTCCGGCTCCGAGGATCTTCTTGGCGGTGGCTCCGGTGGCCATTCAGCAACGTGCCAATGAGAAATCTCAGAATTAGGCTCGAACCGCGGTCACAGGCGACAAAGCATCGACTGGCCTGAAACTTCCAAGCCTGGACTCATTAGCCTCCTCGCGGTTGTAGAGACCCTGGTAGACAGGACAATTGCGCTCGAGCTCTTCATGTGTCCCTTCGGCGACGATCGTCCCGGAGTCCAGGACGATGACGCGATCGACCCACGTCAGCGACCGTAGCCGGTGAGAGATAAGGATCATCGCCATGTCGTCTCCAAAGGTTGCGAGCGCCTTGAAGAGCGCGTACTCGGTTGGAAGATCCAGCGCTGAGGTTGACTCATCGAGGATCAGAACGGATGGCTGCCGGAGTAGAGCGCGAGCGATTGCCAGCCGCTGCCTCTCGCCTCCCGAGATCCCAACCGCATCCGGGCCGAGGACAGTCTCCAACCCAAGAGGTAGTCGATTGAGAAGCGGCGAGAGTTGCGCTGCCTCAATAACTCGTTCCATCTCGCCTTCCGTCGCTTCGGCATTCGCGTAAAGAAGGTTTTGCCGTATCGTGCCGGAGAACAGTTGCGGCTGTTGGGGCACATAGCAGACGCTCCGCCGCAGCGTTCTGAGGGTGTACTCGTGAAGCTGCCGTCCTTCGATGAGGATGCGGCCTGCATCTGGGTCTGCGATTCGCGCAAAGAGACGGGACAGCGTCGACTTTCCCGACCCACTTCTCCCAACGAGCGCAACCTTCTCGGCACCTTTGAGGCGAAACGAAACATCGCTCAAGACCAATTGTCCAGACGGGTAGCCGAACGTCACCCGATCGCACTCGATACCCTCCATTAGAGGACTGTCGATCTTCTGAATCGTGCCGATGTCGGCGACGGTCGGAGCGGTATCGAGCACTTCGTGAACCCGCCTCGCGCTGGCAAGCATCCTCTGGGTCCTTGAATAGAGCTCCATGGCTGACGATACCGGCTCGAAGATGCGAGTCACATAGGCATAGAACGCAACCAGCCCACCGATGCTCAGAGTGCCTACAAAAAGCTCGTGCGCACCAAGACCAAGCACGAGAAAGATGCCGAGGGCCAGAACGCTTGTGACAGAGATGCTAAAGGCGATCTCCGTCCTGCGCTGCTCCCACTGAGCGTTCACCAGCTCAAGCCAGGCTCGAACGGTGCGCGACATTCGCATCTCTTCAGCCCCGAGGATCTGAATCTGTGGAACGGCGCTCAGATGTTCGGCAAGGTCTCCTGTCGCGTGCCCAACCTTTGACTGGGCATGGTCAGCCTTCGACTGGATGCTTCCTCGAAAGCGAAGGCGAACCCAGAGAAACAGCGGGAGCAAAGGCAGTACTGAAACGGTCATGCGCCAGTCCAGTGACATCATGATCGCCAGGTTCACCACGAAGAAGACAACGTTTTTGAAGACGGTGTTTCCGATGTCGGCTCCGTACTGGGAGATCTGCTCTACGTCCTGGTCGATGCGACTCAGCTTCTCTCCGAGCATCGTTCGCTCGTGCCAATCGGCAGAGAGGTTCGTCATGTGCACGAGCAACTCGCTGCGAAGGTCCTGGCCGAGCCACTGCGTGACCCGAAAGCTTGCGAGTCCGGAGAGACCACCGAACGCAGAGCGAGCGACAAAACTGAGAGCAATGAAGATGACCACAACGGCCGTCTCCCGGACGTTCTTTTGGGGGAGAGCCACGTCAATCAATTGGCGCATCAACAGCGGGTCAATCGTGGCGACAGCTCCGGCGCACGATGCCAGTACGAGTCCAAACGCGATTCGCCTTGAATACGGCCGTAACTTTCGTAATAGCCAGGATGGCGCACTCATCCGATCCATGTCTCTGCTCTCCCGCCGACTCTCACCGTGAGTATGTCGTCGAAGGCATATACTGCGGCTCGCCCGCCGCCGAGATATGCTCGGTTCATCACACAACAGCGTCGTTGACTTCATACTCCTTCTTCGAATGGCTCTAACATCTGTAACTCAGTGAGTGCTGAGGCATAACTCCGTGTCAAAACGCAAGTGTTTCCTATAAGAGACAGTCCCGTAGCTGCCTTGACATAGATCGTGTGCCGTAGTCTTCTCATTGAAGCAAAGCACCATGACAGGTGCACCGATGATCGTCTCGCGTGTGCCTTGAGTGACATTGGAGCGATGAGTGAAACTTCCTGACAAGGAAACGTGCCCATGAGAACTACACGTTTTTCGAGACAACGCGCCGGCATCATACCGAGCGAGAGTTTTCTGAAGCGCACCGCAACCCATCCCCATCTGACCTGTTGAGGAATCACTTCCTCCGGAAGTTCGTTGCACGCCTCGCGAACGGTTTGGTAGTTGTTTGCGAAGACCCATCGCATCACTAGCAGCAGGGAAGACAGCCAGGCCCGATCGCGCGACATGTTCGAGAGCCCAGGCTACGAGCGAACCGATAACGCTCGAGGACGCTGCTCTATTTGAGGTGTTAGTTGAGTCAAGAGGTAATTGCGTGTTTTGCGTCCAAAGGAATGTTTCGTGAGAAAACCGGTCCCCCAAAAACTCTCGACTGTCGAGGGAGAAGTGATCGCAAAGATAAAAGCCTGGAGGGCGACGCCCGAGGATGAGTTTCATCAGGAACTCCTGCGGTATCCTGCGCGCGTGATGCAGCATTTCATTCTGCTCTACCACGGTCATGTGAAGTTCCGGTTCCGACCGATCGCGAGCGAGCTTGGGATCGAGATGAGGACTCTTGAACGGGCATTCGTTGAAGAGTTCGGCAAGAGCATGTTTCAGAGCCAGGTCGATGCACGGCTCGCTTTCGCTCAAACTCTGCTTCGCTGGATGCCTCCTCCCAAGATCAGCGTGGTCGCGAATATGTTGGGCTACGACGAGCCGCGCGACTTCCATCATTTCTTCGAAAAGCACACGGGCGAGACTCCATCTGCGTGGGGACGTAAGGAGCGCGAGAAGGCCAAGCGCGACATCCGTCTTGCTGCCGGTGGCGAAGAACCCTTCTAGCATCTAGCCAACGATAACGCCGCTCGTGAAAAAGCGAACAGCGTGCGCGGCACTTTGTCGCAGTGTCCGACATGCTTTTGATTGCATCTCCCTTCGTCCAGTGCAAGACTCGTCGTCACAGTTGGATCTGTAGTGCTTGCGTTCGCTCGAACACCGGTTGCAATACTCGCCCGAGTAATCTTTCCGGCCTTCAAAGGACCACCCACTCAAGCCCACCTGAATTGCTTGTCCGTCGTGCGTCATGAACGGCCAACGCGCAGCGCCGTGCCCGCTAATGGGAAGCCGCATCTTGATTTCGAGGAAAGTATATGAACACATCGAATCTCCTTTCCTCTGACATTCACTCTGGGGTACTCCCCACGGGGCAGTGATCCTCGGCGAGCAGACCATTGAGCGAGCGAGCTCGACACAGACCTGGAGTAAGGAAGATAGACACATGCCGTTGATTAACCCCGAACTTCGCTCGCGTGTAAGTCCCGATGGCGCGATGATCCTGTACCCATCGGCGGATGAGGTGATCACGCTCAATTCAAGTGGAGGGTACATCTGGGCTCGTCTGCAAGAGGGCAAAACAGTTGAAGAGATTGTTGCCGCTCTCGCGAAAGAAACCGGGCAGGATCCTTCTGTCGTTGGTAATGATGTTCACGAGTTTCTAAGGCAATTGACGGCGAAGCTGCTCGTTACACTCTAAGAATTTGTGTGAGGACTTGGAATGAGGAATGTCTCAGATCTCGCGGATACGATCGAATTCAGAGTCGCGCTTGTTGATTCGTCATCGGGGATGCTCATGACAGCTCGGACGATTGATGGATTCCAGTTGCCACGCGTGAAAATCCCGAAGTGGACAAGACCTGCCGAGGAAATCAACGTTTCGATCCGTGAGAAATGGGCACTAACGTCCCTTGTCCTTGCGTTCCTCAATCGAGCAGACGGCCAGCCGACGTGCGCAATTGCGGAAGTAATGTCGCCACTTGGCTCAGTTCTTACGCACGAGCTCGAATTGCGCAGCATCGAGTCCATCGACTCTGGGGAACTCGATGGAGACGAACACGCTCTGCTCTGCGGCGTTATTGCCGGCCATCCTTCGTTGTGCAGCCCCTTCTCGCGCCTCGGCTGGCTTAAAGATGCGCAGGATTGGATAAAGTGCTGTGTCTCCGATCACGCCGTCGATTTCAGCGGGGATGTTCGCCAGTACAACTCCGACGATACTTTTGCACTTGTGCGGTTGAGCACGAGAAACGGGCGATCGTACTGGCTCAAGGCAACGGGCGAGCCGAACACGCACGAGTTTTCCGTCACCATCGAGTTGGCGAAGCTGTTCCCGCACTATCTTCCAAGGGTGGTTGCGACGCGGAAGGACTGGAACGCGTGGGTAACTGAGGACGCTGGAGCGCCTCTTGGTGTTACGCAGGATTTTGCGACCCTAACCGCAGCGGTTGAGGCTTTAGCGGATCTTCAGCTATCGAGCATCGAGCACATCTCACGGCTTGAGAGCGCTGGATGCATGAACCGCCGACTCAGCGTCGTTCACGCCCACGTGGCTGAACTATTTGCCTATCTCGAAGAGGCTATGCAGCGTCAGACCTCGACAAAGGTTGCGCCGATTGTGCCATCGAGGCTTCGCGCAATCCGTTCGATTGTAGAGAAAGCCTGCGAGCGAATGCAGGTCCTCAACATTCCCAACTGCTTGGTCAACGGCGACATCAATCTCGACAATATTCTCTTCGACGGGAGGCAGTTCCGGTTTACGGACTGGGCTGAGGGAGGGATTGGCAATCCATTCCTCACGCTGCAGCAGGTGATTCAGCATGTGATTCGCGAGGGCGAGAACCTGGATTGGTCGGCTCGGCTTTGCGATGCCTACAAGATGAAGTGGCTTGCTGTGCTTACAGAGAGCCAGATCGACTCTGCATTTGTTCTCATGCCCCTCCTGACCATGGTGGACTACCTGCACGGCCGCGGGGATTGGTTGCAATCCTCCCGCCGAGACGAACCCTCATTTCAAGGATTCGCGCGCACGTTAGGCCGCTGCATGGATCGGGCAGCCGCAAAACTCCAATTGGCAGAGGTACTCGAGGCATGAATACCGTGGCGCAAGGCGGAACTATAGAGGTGATCCACGGGATAGAGGTGAGAGATCCTTATCGCTGGCTCGAAGATCGTCAGCTACCGGATACCGAAGACTGGATCAGCCGGCAGCGGCGGCTTTGTGATCAGTACTTCATGCAAAATGGGATCTGCGCGCCGCTCAAGCAGATTGTCATCGATACTTTGGCGGTTGAGGTGATCGACCAGGCAGCCAGAGTTGGCGAGAGAGTCATTCTCAGAAAGCAGGCTAGGGGGCAGGAGCAAGCTGCAATCTGGTTGCGGAGCGATGAGGACAGTGAGGACACCTTGTTGGTCGACCCTACCGCGTTTGGCACCAACATATCTATTAGCATCCTCCGCTCTTCGCCAGATGGCTCGTTACTGGCCTATGGCGTCAGGGCGTCCGGATCCGACGCTATGGAAACCCATATTGTCGACATCGCAACCGGTGCTACTCTACCTGATCATCTTCCGCTGTCGTATCTACGGGGCTTTGCCTTCGATGTTGAAAGCAAGGGCTTCTACTACTGCGCCGATCCCGTCGAGCGAGCTGTTAGGCTTTCCATCAAGTACCATCATTTCGGTGAGGCCTGCTCTAGCGATCTTCCGTTATTTTCAACTCCCTGGGCTGAGCATCGCCGGCTGGTCCTACTGGCAAACCGCGGGGTCCTGGCAGCTGTTGTCACGGGGTTAGCCGGTGCAGAAATGGTGCAGGATCTCTACCTCTCTGCCGAGTCAAACAACACCTCTTGGACAGCTATGTATAGAGGGATGCGCGGGAGAAGGTGGCCGATCCTTGCGGAAGGACGGGTATTTCTCCTTGACTTTGAGCGCACCCGAAACGGGAGTCTCCTCGAGCAAAGAAACGCGGATGAATTGCCTCGTGTGATTGTTCCTGAAGGTTCGAACGTAATCCAGACGTGTCTCGTTGTTCAACAGGGCTTCCTTGTCTGTTATCTGGTCAACCGGCAGCCACGTATTGAGCGGTGGTCTATCGAAGGAGAGTGTATTGGGGTGATCGCCCTTCCACCTGGAGGGTCGGTTGAGGTGCTTCCATTGTGTTCGGAGCGAGGCGCATCCGTGTTCTTTCTGCACGAGTCCTACACTAAGGCGCCAAGCCTCTGGGAGATCTACCTCTCCGAGGAACATAGTTCGGATCCAATCCGATGGACCAAGTCAGACGAGGGCAGTTCCGCTACGACACGCGAGTGCTGGTATACCTCACGCGACGGAACGCAGGTTCCCATGGTGTTGCTGGAGCCGGCGAAGAAACGGCTTTCCGGGCCCCAGCCGGTCATTCTCTCCGCCTACGGCGGCTTCGGAGCCGCAGAGGTGCCGCGCTATTCCCGATTCGCAAAGATCATGACGGAACTCGGCGTGACGATTGCGAGACCGAGCATTCGGGGAGGATCGGACTTCGGGCAAGAGTGGCATCGGGCAGCTACAAAGAGGCTTAAGCAGACGGCCATCGACGACTTCTTGGCCGCTGCGGATTGGCTGCTCTGCAAGGGCATCACCGATCAACAGCAACTCGCGATCATGGGAGGCTCTAACGGAGGTCTGCTCGTCGCGGCGGCAGTGATACAGAGGCCAGATATGTTCAAGGCAGTGGTATGCACTGGGCCCCTGACTGACATGGTCCGCTATGAACGTTTCGATCACGCTTCAAGGTGGAGGGCTGAGTACGGGACAGTAGAAGATCCGGAAGATTTCGGAGCACTGTTCTCCTATTCCCCCTATCACAATGTGAAGGACAACGTAAATTATCCGGCGATGCTCTTTGTCACGGGCGACGCGGATGATCGTTGCAACCCTGCCCATGTTAGAAAAATGGCTGCTTCCTTGCAAGAGAGAGGCGCACAACAACACCCGATCATCGTAGATTATGGCGAACACTGGGGGCACGTCCCCACTCTATCGATCACCGAACGCGTGGAGGCGCTCTACCGCAAGATCGCCTTCCTGTGCGAACAACTCGGCATAACGCTTCCAGAGGAGGTAGCCGGTGATTTACTTGGTTATTAAGAGCTACCTGTTTCTTCTGCAAGTGGACATAACTCTGCGGCGGCATGGATTCAAGCGACTCTACGACTCCGTCCGCGAGCAGCCGACTGGGGGTGTTCGCGAGGGAGAACGGATACCTTTCGAACGGCTATGCCACGCAATGGATTTGGCCTGTGTGTTCTATCCGAAGACTGTGCTCTGCCTTCAACGATCCGCCGCTGCGGTCTTCTTCCTGCGCCCTTATGGGTGGGCGGCGGAGTTCGTGACGGGATGTGCCATTGAGTCTTTTGGAAATCACGCCTGGGTCGAGTTGAAAGGACAAGTTGTAAATGACAAACCTTACATGCACGAGATGTATCAGGTGCTCGACCGCTGCTGAGGAAGTGCGATGAATATCATTTTCGGAATATGGCGTCCACAAGGACCACCAGTCACGAGACAAGAACTTGAGTCTATGGCTGTATACACGCGCCGTTTTGCTCCGGATGGCGAATGGCTTCGTCTTAGTCCTGAGATTGGTCTTGGAGTCCAGGCGCAGTATACCCACGCGCGTTCACGGCTTGGGGTTCAGCCGGCCTCCGACGTGCACGGAAATCTTCTGGTCTACGACGGGCGTCTTGACAATTATCGCGACCTCATGCGGGAACTCGATCTTGTTGGAGAGGACATCTCCGACTCGGAGATCATCTTGCACGCATTTCGACATTGGGGAAACGAATGCTTTGCACGTCTGGTTGGGGACTGGGCCATTACACTGTGGGACGCCCAATCGCACTCACTTTATCTGGCCCGCGATCACGCCGGTACAAGAACGCTTCACTATTCTCACGATGCTTCTGGGACAGTCATTTGGGCTACGTATCTCGACTCGTACGCTCGCATGGGTGTACTCGATAAGCTTGATGCTACCTATTTATCGAGCTATTTAGCACAGGTCCCGTGTTACAGCAGGACTCCATATCAGAATGTTCGCGCCGTCCTACCCGGGCATTCTGTGTGGATTGGACAATCGGTGACGACATCTTCACAGTTCTGGTCTCCGGTAGCTGGACGTCCACTCCGTTACAACTCTCCTGGTGATTACACTGAGCAGTTTCTTGATCTTTTCAAACAATCCGTCGCGCGGAGGATTGTTTCTGGAACACCAATTCTCGCAGAACTCAGCGGAGGAATGGACTCCACATCTATTGTGTGCGTCGCCGACCTGCTGCAGACTCAGGCTCCTTCTAGTTTGAGGCGCCTTGATACGCTCTCGTATTTCGATGATTCTGAGCGGAATTGGGATGAGCGCCCATACTACACGCTGGTGGAAACAAAGCGGGGCCAACATGGGTTTCATGTAGACGCAACACAGTATCGAAGCTCATTTACACGACCTGCTGGCCACGGAGCGCTGTACCTCTACCCTGGCATCGATGATGGCAACGTCAGGTACGATCTTAATCTCAGCCACACAGTAGGCCGCGGGAATTATCGGACACTTCTGTCGGGGATCGGTGGAGACGAGTTCACCGGAGGCAACACAGATCCGGCTGTGAACGTTGCTGATCTGTTGGCGTGCGGTGACGTGTTTTCTGGCTTTCGCAGCGCAGTCGAGTGGTGTCTTGCACATAGACTCTCGTTGAGAGATTTGCTTTCTAGGAGTGTTTCGTTTCTTCGAAGCCACACCTCCACGGAACATCTTACGGCCACTGTCAGTTCGATTCCGTGGTTAACAGAGATGGCCCGTCAGCACTGTCAAACAGCAATTCTCGAACTCCCTTTAATATTCTACAGGCCATTCGGTGTGAAACCGAGGAGCGCAGACATAAGCGAAACCTGGTGGCTAGCACTCAAGTCGCAACCACATCTAAAGCCCAGCGAGATATACCGATTCGAGTATCGGTACCCCTATCTGGACAGAGATCTGCTTGACTTTCTATTGCGTCTTCCACTGGACCAATTGTCGCAACCGGGACGCCGCCGGTACCTAATGCGCTTAGCGTTGCAAGGTATCGTACCCGAGGAGATATTGGAGAGACGTCGGAAGGCCTTCCTCCTTGCGAGTAAGCTGAAGCACGTTCAAGCGCTAGCGCCCCGCCTGTTGCGCGCAATAAGTACCTCGTGTCTCGCCGAGGCTGGATACATCGATCGGCACGCCGTTCAGCGAGCGCTGGAAAGCACGACTAACGGGGAGGACCTTCGCTGGTGGGTGCTTCTTACACGCTTCGCCTTACTCGAGACGTGGTTGCAACATCGCTACCGAATCGTCGCAAGTGACGAGTCGACACGGGATTCTGTGTCTGGGATTACCAGCACAAATGGTCTTCGTGCTCCCAAAGTTGCTCACTTAGGGCTGACGGTGCGCGAAAATTCAGCAAAAGGAGAATCACAATGACTTACCACAAACCGCAAATACTCAACGTGAAGAAGGCATCCCTCGCCATCATGGGAGGCAAGCACAGCGTGAACTCAGACACCACGAGGCCGAGTTCGTCCAACAGTGCCTACCAGAGTGACGAGTAGCACATTCCAGGCGAGCAGTGATCGGCCGGAGCTGGCGTGATCGTTTCTGACTGAGCAACTGCTCGCTATTTACGAGTGGACGCAGGATTCTGTGTTTCTGGTTACCAGAAGCAAAGTCTTCGGGCCCCTCATGTCGCTCGACCTGGGCTGACGGTGCGCGAAAATTCAACACAAAAGGAGAATCGAAATGACTTACAATAAACCGCAAATACTCAACGTGAAGAAGGCATCCCTCGCCATCATGGGAGGCAAGCACAGCATCAATATGGACAGCACAAGACCGAGTTCGTCCAACAGTGCCTACCAGAGTGACGAGTAGGGTTGTCCTAGCGAGCAGTTATCAGAGGGGCCAGCGCGATCAGGCCCAGATCGAGCGACTGCTCGCTAGTTCTTTCGGTTCAGCTCTTCAAGCGTTCTCACGGTCTTGTCGGGCTCGGCGCGGTTGATGCCGTGGCGCCCTCTACATGAAGCTGCTGTAATCGCATTTCTTCCCATCGCTTGTACTGATCGTGGACTCCGGGATCGGGGCGCTCGTATCCTTGCAGCCAGAATCGATACCAATCTAGGTTGCGCCATAGGCTTGAGATACGCGCCTGGGGGTGATCGGGCTGATGCTTCTCATCAGGATAGTAATACAGCTCGGCAGGCTTCTTGAGCGTTATTAGTCCAACAAAGACCTCATTGTGAACAGCGAGATTGTCTGGCAGGCGGCTAGGATCGTCATCCTTCTGTCCATAACCCATGACCTCCATGAGCAATGGAGTGTGGATCCTGTCCAGGGTAAAGGATACGGAATAGTCGAGCCAATTCTTAAGGCTTGGCCCGTAAGGAGGTCCACCGTACATGCCTTCTTGATTGCGGACCAGCCCCTCGCTGTGCGAATACCAGTACTCGCCCATCGAGTATTGAACGTTGTCCGTCGTTGTTGCAGCTTGAAAATGAATGTGCGAATGTGTCAGCGCGTAGTCTACATACCAGCCACCTCGGCTGAAGCCTATCAGGCCGATCTTTGTTGGGTCGATTATTCCGCGCTCATCCAGAGACTTCACGGCGCTCTCGACTAGGTCTTGCTTGAAAGCCGCCTCGGCGAGATAACCAGGATAGTTCTTCGGGTAATAGCTGTTTTCCCACTGCTCGCTTCCTGGCCAATACCTCATCAGATAGGCAATACCAGAGTCTGCCAATATGCCTCGTGCGAACGAGGACACATGAGCTGCACCGGAATCGCACACGAACTCTCCGGAATATAGGATTGAGCCGTCTTCGATGACTAACGGATATCGGCGGTGAGGATCATAGTCTGGAGGCAACAACAGAAGGCCCTTTGCCTCAAATCCCGTTGATGTCGTCCATGTTACCGTTGTGCTTTGGGGAAGAATCAAACTATCGGCTTGTGGATTGAGCTTGGCAACCGTCCAGAGGCGAGTTGAGGATGGCTCGAAGGCGATTAGCTGTGGGGGGGTGCGTGTGTTCTCGTATTCCATCACTATTCGGCGGCCATCTGAGGTGATTGGCAAATACGGCGCTGTATCGGGCAAGGGAATGCGATATGTATTGATTTGTTTCCACTGTCCCGAGTCCTTGTTCAAAACACGGAGATCGCCGGTCGCAGGGTCCCTAATGATGATGTCGCCGGTGATTGTCCAAGCCACGGGAGCCTTCTCTGCCCGGCGGGAAACCTCGCTCACATTCCCCGTGACAACATCGACGCTAAATAGATGGGTGCTATGGTCGTTGGGTGCTCCGGTCGCCAAGTCAGCTGCTTCCCAACTGCTCCCGACCGGGGCCATTGCTACCTCTACATATGATTTGCTGTCCGGCGCCCAAATGGCATCCCACGTAATCGGAGATTTGAGGGGCATCGATACCTTAGTCGTCAGTACGTCGTAGAGATAGCTGACGACAAGGCCTTCAAACCCCCTATTCCTCAGATATTGGACTTGAGCGCTATTCCCCCATATACCCCCATTTGGGATGTTTGCAAACATCTCGGCATTGTCGAATAGGAGATAGTGTCCATCAGGGGAAAGGCTCACATGCAGATCATGAGCGTCCTTGAAGGAATCCAGCATCTGTCCCGATAGCGGTGACACCATTGTGATTTCCCGTACCGTTCTCCAATGACTATCGTCGGTCCTCTTTAGGATATATATCGCTCGCTTTTTATCGTCTGGAGGGGCTATCGACTCGAGGTCGATGCGATAGCCCTTTCGACTATCTCGATTCGTCGCAGCTACCGATGAGGCATCGTCTCTGACTCTGACCGCAACTGCAATGTTCTCTCCAGTCGCGTCCATTGAATAGTCGGTTATGTCGCCGGTTGCATCCCAAATAGTTTCTTGCCTCTTTGTTGCACTGTCCACACGTGAAAGTACGACTCTGTTTCCTTGACGTATCAAGACAGCGAGATGTCTGTTGTCAGCAAACCATCGTATGGCGGCAATGAACTCGCCGGTCAGCACCTCAACCGGAGCCGTGGAGGTCTTGCCATCTACCGCTGTAACGAACAGCTCATCGTTGTTATCGTTTGAGGCGGTGTTGGGCACCTGCACGACATAGGCGACACGGTTTCCATCTGGACTTATCTGCAGTGGAGAAAGAGACGTGAAATTGTCTGGAGCAAGATAGCGTATTTCTGTGCATGCCTCCGGGCTCAGCAGTTGTTTTGGTTCTGCTATGGCGAGAATCGAGCTCGTCCCCCAGAACACCACAAACGTGAAGGCGCATCGCCACAGAGCGACTAATCGAAAAGTCACATCTCCTCCGTTGCATGAGACAAAGTTCTGATACCTATTCAAAAAGTGTTGAGGGGGGACATGCTCTTTGGTCAGAAGGCAAGCCGTAAGGCAAATTGCATGGAGCGAGGCCCCCCCTGCTGGTATTGCGAAGCGACAGTACCCAGGCTTTGATTCAACATCTGCAACGCTTGCCCAAACGTCGCGTCGCCGATAGTAGGATCTATGTAGCCGAAGTTCGGATGATTGAAGACATTGAAGGCTTCTGCACGAAACAGCAGATGTGCGCGTTCGAACACGGGAAAGTCGCGCTTTACCGCGAAGTTCACTTGTGACTCACCGAATCCGCGCGCGAAATTCCTTGGAGCATTACCGGGTTCCGAGCCGGAAGGATATGCAAAGGCTGATGAATTAAGCGACCGCCCTCCTGGATATTGGCTTCCATAGAGATAAATCGGCCGATTCGGCACAAGATCGACGTTCGTTTGATATTCGTTCCCAGTCGCTGGGTCACTCAGGTAATTTCCCAGGAGAGTAACGGGGAACCCCGTCCGGGCCAGCAGCCGGCCATCGAGAGCCCATCCATTGATGGAGGCAGATGCCACTTTTGAAGTCCTCACCTGCGGTAGCTCCCAGGTGAGGCCGCCCTGAAAGCTATTGCGAACATCGAAATCAGAGTTTCCTCGGGTGAGAGGTAGCGCAGCGAAATTTGATCCGTAGTCTATGGAGTGTGACCATGTGTAGGAAGCAAGTGCGTTGAGTCCTTTACTGACGCTGCGCTGAAATTTAGCCTGGAGTGCATCGTAGTCGGACGTTGTGTCTGTTGCTGTAAACACAGTTTCAAATGAAGGATTCAGGCTTCTCAGGCTAAGCTCTTGCTCACCATTCAATCTCCGTCCGGCGGAGCCTACATACGAAATCGTGAAGCTGTTATTTTGGCCCAATCCTTGCTCAAGGCTTGCATTCCATTCATTGGTATATGGGGGTTGGAGGTGAGAAGGAAATACATGAACGTTATTGTATGGAGCGGCGATGGCAGTCGAGATAGTCTGTTGTGATTGAGTTAGTGGTAGAGAGACTTGAGAGTACGTTTGTGCGAATCTGAAACCCAAGCCAAAATATGCCGGTATAGCGACCTGGTTACTGGTGTCGAAGAAAACGCCCCCTCCCACGCGAAGAACAGTAATCCAGTTGTTTCTATTATTTGCTTGCCACGCGATTCCTAAACGAGGCGCGAAGTTGTACCACGACGTGTGCCACATTGGGGTTCCACCGGGGGCAAGGCTTAGGCTGCTGGGATCGGCCGGATTGCCAACAAGCGTATATGGCTGCGGACCCGCGGCATTATGAGGCGGAGGAGCAAGCTCCCAGCGCACCCCCCCCGAAAGGCTGAGTCTAGAATTGATCCGCCAATCATCCTGTGCGAACAGAGCAACTTGGTTGAATACCGGTGTTGAGGGGATGAAATTCGCATATTCGGCGAAATCCGCGCTGTTTGAAAGAATGTCCTGTGCACTGTAGTACTCCCCGTCGATAACGATGGGGTTACTTCCTTGGTAGGTAGAGATTTGCCTGAAGTCAACTCCGAATTTCAAGTGCTGCGTCCGGTGTGTGATGTCGAAGGTATCCGTGAGGTTCCACTGATGCTGCTTCGTATCTGCCGCAGGCGTGGAGAGTTCGCCGGCACCAGCTCCTTGTACGTAGACCGTCGTCTCTGCCACCATATTGTGGCCTGTGACGCCTGTTGTATTCCCTAAGGCTTTCCCAAGGTCGGTAGGTATGGCGCCGCCAAACGAATCCATGGTGCTAGTGCTTCCCGAATGGCTTCTGCTATAGCCGAGACGGAATTGATTCGTAGCTGTCGGAGACAACGTATAAGTAGTTCCAAGAGTGTAGGTCTGAACATTCATGTTGCCAGAGGTAAGGATTGAGGATGACCGTGAATCAGCAGAACTAGGCGTATCAGCAAAGCGGAAGAATGCTGAAAGAGAAGGTGTAAACGTATGATCGATCCTGACGCTTGTCGAATCGATCTTTCCGGGAACCGAATAACCTTTAAAGAATTGGGCGAGACTGGGGGCCTGTGCCGTACCGTAGTCCATGCCATTTGGGCTAGGTAGGGGAAAGGAGTTTAGAATCGATTGGATCGCTGTGGGAGCTTGCGCTCGCATGTAGGAATCCGGGACATACTGGACAACTGCGGCGATGGGCTGCGTCATCCGAAGGCCTTCATAGGATGCAAAGAAGAAGGTTTTATCTGTGCCATGATGGAGGCGCGGAATCCAGACAGGTCCTCCAAACGTCCCGCCAAAGTCGTTCTGATGAAGCTCTTCCTTCGGCTGGCCTAGTTCGTCATTGAACCAGTCGTTCGCATCAAACCATCCGTTGCGTAGATATTCGTAAGCGCTACCGTGATAATCGTTCGTTCCCGAGCGAGTAACGAAGGTCAGCTGGCCGCCTGGTGAGCGCCCATATTCGGCAGAGTAGGAAGAACTCTCGACGCGGAACTCTTGGAGATCGTCGACGGATAAAAGGCTTTGGGTCGTGCCAAGGGCAGACGTTGCAGCTACAACACCGGCTGCTCCATAGCCGCTGTAAGTGGGGCCTGCGCTAACATTGGCAGCCACCCCATCGACCATATAGTAGTTCGATTCTGTGCGCTGCCCATTGATACTAAAGTCTCCATTGCTTCCCGGAGAGGTGCCAGCCGACTGGGGGGTTGCGGTCACAACGCCTGGAGTCAGTGAAATCAGATCCTGGAAGCTACGTCCATTCAATGGAATGTTGGCTACAAACTGTTGATCGATTACGGTACTGACTGAACCGTTAGTTGTGTTGATTGTGAGGCCGCTACCGTCTACCGAAACTGTTTCATTAGCGCTTCCGACCCGAAGTACCAGCCTGAGACGCTTGTCGTCTCCAACGTTCAAAACGATGTTGCCAACGGAAACATCTGCGAATTGCGGCTTTGACACCTTCAAGGCATATTGCCCGGGTTTCAGGAAGGCAAAGGTTGCGTTGCCCGTCTTGCCGCTCGTTACATGCTGTTCCTGATTGGTTTCTGAATTATTTAGGATCACCTCCGCGTCCGTGAGTGCGGCCCCAGTCGTGTCATTAACTGACACCGAAAGACTGGCGGAGCTTGATTGTGCATGGCAAAGGGACCCAACAACTGTTAGCCAAACTGTGGCCAATGCATACATTGCAATACGACGGGAAAAGACAGCAATCCTGGGCATAGGTCTCCTCAGGCTCAAGTGAGCCCTGAAATTGTTTGGTGAATCTTTGGTCTTACTCGAGTCGGTCAGCTTGCCCGAACGATTGGAGGTGCTCGATGGTGCCGTGGAGCATACTCTCCTGAGTTCGCAGGGTGGCAAGCAACTGCGCGACTTCATTTGCGTTGTGGTTTGCGGGGAGACTGGATGGGGACAATGTGAGATTGGCGATGAGGAATCGTTCCAATCGGTCACTGTCCTGGTTAAGAGTCTGGGTCGCGATTCGAAGCTCGGCGATGGTTTGAATCGGAGGACCGGTGGGGCGCGGCGGCGTGGGGCTTGTGTTGTTGTCCTTGAGCAGTGGATTTAGATCTTCATTTAGTGAATGAAGTTCCAGGCCGTAAAAACGGATGTGTTTGTCCAGAAGAGTGAGCCACAGCATTCTGTCTTCTGAGCCCATTGATTGCAGCTCGTTGCTCGCGAAGTCGGAGCCCGCGATCTGATGGATACTCCAAGCCTCTCTGTGAAGTACGGAGCAATGGCGGAGCGCGTCACCCGCGATGGCGTGAATGCGCGAATCTAGTGCTGTCTCTGGTACACCCGACTCAGACAATGCCGAGCGAAGCTCAGCATCCAGAGGAATGCGTTTTTCATCCACTGCGAGCGCTTCGATGGATTCGACAACAGGCCGTTTGGTGACAAGCCCCTGCCTTGGCGGTTCGTCCCCAGCGTGTAGATCCACCTTCAACTGCCACTCTGAGCGCAGTGGTGCAAACACCCTCTCAACTGCAATCCTTTGTTCCGTTGTTTCGAAGACGCCATTGATGGAAGTGCCACCGTCGGGTGTTCGCTCGACATCCACGATCCGTTCAACGTCTGGACCTAGATTGCTGAGGAGGAGAAGCACCTGAAGCGTGAGGTGCGCATCCGACTCGTGAGGACGGGCAAAGAGCGGATTGGTCTCGTTATTGGTAGCTTCTTCCGTCTCAGGTTCGAAGTCGCTCTCAAGTTGCGCGCTTGCAGTCCGCAATTCGTACTTGAGTTCCTCAAACCGATACTCGCGAGTCTGCTCGTGCTCCTTGACTTTGAATGTCTCCCGGATCGGACGATTGGTGCCCGCTGCAAGGGTCAGGTGCGCCTCGACAATGGAAGGTTGACCGGCTGCTGGTGTATTTGCGTAGGACAGTTCGTAGCCGCCGTCGCTTGGACGAACGGTGAGCGCTCTGTCTTCTCCCGTCAGAGACTTGAAGTCATCTGCCTCCGGGATGTGCATCCACTCCGCGTCGGAGTTGACGTTGTGAGCAGCAGCTCTATGTTTCGTTGCATAGTCGGTTGCTTTGCCTGATTCGCTTAGCCAATGCCCGGCAATGAGCTTGCCGTGTTGGTCGAGCAGGCGAAGCGCACGCCGCAACGGTGCCCTTCCGCGCAGACTGTCGATGGTCCCGCTCTCAAGGACCTTGCCTTGCTCTGATCTGACCTCGAAGGCGAACGTGCGGTGCGTTGCGCCATGTGTGGGGATCGCAGCCTCTTCAGCTTTTGAGGAGTCGAAGAGCAGTTTCGCTGCGGTAGGTGGTACAGCGAGACCCTTCGTCTGTAGGAAATGGAGGTAAACCCCAGCGCCGAGTAGTAGGGCGCCAACTCCAAGAACGGGAAGCGGCATCAGCCAGTGGCTCATGAGCCACGACGTAAGTCTCTTCCAGCGATCCACCTTCGGCTTGTTTGCCGAGGTGTCTGCAAGCGAGCGGATTTCAACCTCTGAGAGAGTCGGCCCTTCGGCCAGGCTGTCCGCAGCAGGATCGTCGTCAGGCAGGTCGCGGTAGGAGACATTGACGCCCGGTCCGCTGCCCGACAACGTAATCTCGATGGTCAGGTCTCGACCATCGCTCAGCAGAACATGCGCCCTTTGCAAGGGGATCCCGTCCCCGTCGACCTCAAGCAGGTCCAGGGAGGCAAGCGTGATGCCTTGCTCGCTTAGCACTTCAACAAACTCCGGCCGCGAGATCATGTCCAGGTTGTTGAGCTCGAATTCGTTGAACTCGCCCGTGATAGCCGCCGTTCCGAGTACCTGGCCGTTCACCGCTACCTGCAACTGCGCCGGGCGGTGCTCGAATGCCTCTCGCTGCTTGCGCCGCAATCGTTGCCGTGCCCGGGCCCTGCGCTGGCCGGCACTCGTGCTCGGTGGGTCTTGATCGTCTGGCTCGTTGTCGTCGGAGGAGAAGTGCATATCGAGGCTCGGAATCCCCAGGATGTCGTTTGCGGTATCGAGACAGGTGCGGCAGCTGACAAGGTGTGCCAGTTCGTTCGTGCTCAATGTCTGTTCTGCTCCCTCGGCATATCGAGCTGCTATCACCTCCTTGGACAAGCAATCTCCTTCAGCCTTCGAAAGGATGCGCTCTCGTAGTTCTGCCTTGAGCTCGGCTGGATCGTCTGGCAGGTTGCCCTCCTGTTCTGAGGAGCCTGGAACAGATCCCTTCCGCGACATTGGTTTTCTTGAAGTTGATTCACGAGATTGCTGGTACGGGAACTGAAGCGTACGAGAACGTGTGAGATAGGCTTTAACCTCGAGCCGCGCCGTGTGGGTTAGCTTGTCGACTGCAGCGCGGCTGGTTCGAAGAAGCTGGGCGATCTCGCTTGGGTAGTAGCCGAAGAAGAAGCGCAGGATGAGAACGCTCCCTGCTTTGTGAGTCGTGCGCCTCGTGCAGGCGTACTCGCAGATCTCGGTCAAGCGGCTCCGCACAAGCAGCAACTGGCTTCCGTCAACCGAGGAAAGGGCGATCTGGATTGAGTCGAAGTCGCTGATATCGAGGCTCGCCGCTGCTTCCCGATTGCGGCGGTTCTTTCGGATGAACAGGTTCTTCAGGGCCCTATAGAGATAACCGCGGAGTCGGTCGGCGTTGTCCACTTGAACGATCGATTTTGACTGGACAAAGCTTACGTAAAGATCCTGTACAAGATCGTCGGCTTCTTCTCTGGAGCCGTGACAAAGGCCTCGCGCGCTTTTGAGGAGCAAGTCGTAATGATCGAGAAATATCTCCTCGTGATCTCGAGACTTCTCGATCTTTGTCACCTTTAGCAGGCCCACAAGTGTCTCCTTTACCATGCTCTAGTCGGGAAGTACGGATATCTCCCCCCAGCGTAGGCGGTCGCTTATGACCACAGCGAGTCCGCTCCTCCAAAGGGATAACAGTCCCTCAGAGGCGCGGTTCGCTTCAGACACTTTTGCTCTGAGCAGAGCGAAGCGTGCGGACTTTTCAGGGGAGGTAGAAGCTACGCGCGACTTTGGCGATGCATCGTCGCGGGCGAGAGCCTTGCGGGGGAGAAGGAATTGCGAGGCTGTCGAGCTCTCCGGATCCTTCTTGAGTGATGCGTTTGAAGGTTTCCTGGCTCGGTGAACGATATTTCACGTCGCAAGTCGGGAAATCGACGATTTATTCGTGGAACGCTGACACTGATTCGGCCCCGTCGTGTGGCGGGGGTATCAATCGAAACCCCTGCCCACGGACGTTTTCGATCAGCTCTTCAAAACCCTTATCACCAAGTTTCTTGCGAAACCTCTTGATCACTCCGCGAAGAGACTCAAGGGTCTTGTCTAAGTCACGCCGCCCCCAGGCGCCGTCAAGGAGTTCCTGTGAGGGAACCACGCGAGCTGGGTTAGAGGCGAGGATTTCGAGGATCCGAGCCTCCTTTTGGGTGACCGCCATTGACTTTTCGTTGTCGGCCAGAACCTGGTGGTTCTTGTCCAGGACGAAGCGTCCCACACCAAGACGGTGCGTGGTGCTCCGTCGCTTCCCGGTGTCCCGCTCATATCGCCGGATATGGGCGTGCAGACGAGAAATCAGGAGCTGGATCGATGTGCTCTTGAGGATGTAGCCATCGGCGCCTGCATGGAGGGAGGCCAGCTCGTACCACTCTCCTTCTAGCACCGTGTACATGAGAATTGGCAGGCCTACCTTGGCTGCCCGCAACTCGAACACCAGGCCAGTGCCGCTGACGCTCAGCTTTGGATCGTTCTTCGGCCCGAGGTCAAAGTCGACCAGAATCAGGTCAAACTTTGAACTCTCTACCATCCGTCGTGCCGTCTCGGCGTTGTCGGCCAGTTGCACTTCAAAGCCGAAATTGCGGAGAGTGCGTTGTAGTCCGTCTGCAACGACGGGTTCATCGTCTACCAGAAGTATTGAGTGAATCGAGTTCATAGCCTTCCAAACATGGGAAAGAGATCGGTCCTTTTTGCGAGGGGATGTCTCAGCCTGATGCCTACCGGCTCTGTTTGGTCTTCGTAGACGGGCCTTTGATGGTCATTATAGACACTGATGCGGTCGTTTTGAGCCGAGAATATGGTCAATATCCTCTTAATTGCGATGCCGCCCAAAAGACGCGTTCGCCAATAATTTATCTACGCTCGTGGATAAGACGATTCAGCCCTTGGTGCGCGCTCTCTTCTCGGCAGGTTTCGGCTCGGTGCGTTTGACCACAGCCTTCATGTACAGGTCGGGACGGGTTCCTAGAGTCTGAACCAGATTGAAGACGACGCTGAACCGGGGGTCCTGTTTGCCGGTCTCGATGTTGCTGACATAGTTCTGGCCGTATCCGGCATTGGCAGCAAGCTGGGATTGCGTCCATCCCTTTTTGATCCGCAGGTCCTTCAGGACGGATCGGAATGCCTGATCGAACGTCTCCGGTTTTGGCTGTCGTTTCGATGGCGGCATCTCTCAATCATTTCGAGATCTTCGCCGCAACTCTATGCACGTTCGTGCATAGACATGTTCAAACGAGAGGTAATTGCCAAAGGCTCCTTCGGTACGACACGTTCTCTGGTCCTAGTATAGAGGCGGAAGACACGCATTTTCCCGGATACAAGGCGACGCGCACGGTCATCCGAGACGGTTGGGCGATGGAATGGCTATGGCGAAAGATGAGAGTTCGGCGCGAGACTGCCTTCCGAACTCTCCCAAAGTCCGCACGGTGACGGTGGAGTTGCAGCACATGTCATCAGCCACAACAAAACGACTACAGGTAAGCAGTGCACGGGCGCCCCGATCCCCTCGGAACAGGGCTCCGTGCGGCACAAGGCTGTGCTGCATCCAAGATAGTCTAAAATGGACTATCCCAGAATGGACTTTTGCTTCGCGGAAAGCCAAATGGCCTGTGATCTGATCTTTCGTCGCGCTTGAGGGGGGATTGGAACAAATGGAGGACTGTATGCTTCCATTCATAGGCGCTTTGGATTCCTAGTTGATTTGGAGGTATGAAATGGACGCCAGATTCGGTGCGCTCGTTGAAACCCTGGCGCCCAAGCTTGAACAACTCATTGGCTGCCCACCGGTCAGCTATGGAGAACTCCCTCGCGGCATGGCGCTCTCCGGCGTCTACCTCTTCTCCGAGGCAGGACGGCACCTCTATGTGGGACGGTCCAATGGCCTGCGGTCGCGCTATGGCCGCCATTGTCGTCCAGGGGCAACCCACCGCCAGGCAGCCCCTGCTCGCGCGAGAAGCCACCGGTCGAATGAAGGCCTCGTACAAGGCAGGGACCGGCAGCCGAGCCGGCTTGATGCTGAATCCGGAATTTGAACAAGCCTTTCGAGACGCGAAGGCGAGGATCAGGGAAATGCAGTACCGATTCGTGGAGGAGACGGATGAAAACCGGCAGGCTCTCCACGAAATCTACTGCGCGATTGTCCTCGGTACACCATACAACGACTTCGGCACCCATTGATAAGGGTAGGCGGTCCAGATTGATCCGGTAATAGTTGCCGTAATAGTAATTGTTTCAATAGCTTACGGTGCGCATGAGAAGATGGACAAGATCGACCTGCGAATGGGTCCCGTTGGTCAAACCGGGGCTGTCCTGCTTTTTTTGACGAGACCGAGCGGCACTCCGCAGCCGTCGAATGTCACGTTCTAACGGTCCACCTGAACTGATCAACCTTGGAAAGCCCTGTTCTGTCGTGAAGAGACTCCCTCGCAGCTGCGAATTTCGCCTGTTCCAACTCGCAGCAGCATCTCTTGGAGGTGAACGGTCGAGGGCACGATTAGTCCTCCGCGGGTCGACTAACCTCACCATTATCGGAATAGTCCGTTTTGGACTATTCCAAGATAGTTTTTAGCTTGAACGTCAGCAGACGTTCATGGCCAAGAGCAAGACAATCTATAGCCGCGAGTATGGCGTGTTTCTCGAACTGCTTCGCGCGGAGCGGGAAGCAGCGGGATTGACGCAGATCGACTTGGCGAAGAAGTTGAAGGAAACGCAGACCTACGTCAGCAAGTGTGAGCGTGGGGAGCGCCGTATCGACACCATCGAGGCCCGCAAATTCTGCATCGCCATCGGCCTGCAGTATCCCGCATTCGCGGTCAAGCTCGATGCCGCGATCGAGAGGGAACTGGCTGCGAAGAAGCCGGCTTCCCGCCGATAGCAGACATTGTGCGCTGGGTGTCTTTTGGGGATACCCGTTTTGTGTTCAGGCTGCATCGGCGCCAGGCGTCCCGCCTTGATTCTGCCCGAAGCGTTTGGCAAAGAGCTGGTCGATTCCAATGTATGCGAACAAGAATCCCAGAAGAGGATACGTGCGAAGGATGTTCGGGTCGAGCTTGACTCCAAACAGGTCCAGGTTGGCGGTTAGATAGGCCAGCAAGCCGGCGACAACGCTGACTACGATTTGAAAAGGGACGGCACGCTTCCAATGGCTTCCGAGCTTTGTGTCCTGGGCTAGGCTATAGACGCCATAAAGCAAAGCTCCTCCGATCGCTAACGAGATCGGAAGCCAAACTGCCGGGTCGGTGTCGAAGGTGAAGTTCCCCTCTGCCACAGACTGGCCGCCGGCCATTGTCTTCGCGATCACCTTGAGATGAACGGGACCACCCCAGATGCTTGGAGAGATGATGCTGAATTGGGACGTTGAGGAGTTCCCTGATCCGATCTGTGTGAAGATCTCCGCAGTACCGGCCAGTTGCTGCCGGTCACGGCCATTCGCAACAGTGATTTGCGTGAGCAGGGCATCACTCGTCTCGATGTAAATGTAAAGCGGAACTCCTACAGGGATACTATTTCCGTTGTTGTCGACCATATCGACGGTCAGCGTCCGCGCTTTGTCGTAAGCCAGACGCACCGGCTCTATCTTAAGATGCCCTAGAAATCCTGCAACGATGTAGTTCTGACAAAAGCTCCCTTCCGACCCTCGCGCTGAGAAGGAGGTTAGCCCGGACAGACTGCTGTTGATGGTGACAGCAACCCGCTTTCTCTCCCCAGGTAAAAGGGGGAACGAGTTTGGCTGGAATGAAATATCGTCCTGCGAAAACATGGACACCGTCTCCGGGCCGGAAAGTTTGCCTGGACTCGGAGCGTTCTCAACGGGTTTCGGTTGTGGGGCTTTTTGCCTGGGGCCTGAAGGCAAAGCCTCTGGCCTCAGGATGGTCACTTCGAAGGGCTTTCCGACCGTGGGTCTCGCAGCGACGGAGCAGAAGAGAGGATGGTTGTCGCCGCCCCCACCGCCGCCGTCGCCCTGCGGTTCGGTCACCTTGGGTGAGGTTCTTGAGCAAGATGTAAGAAACCCGAGAAGGCAGAAGAGGAACACAGCAAGCCGACGCATAGGCGCACTCCGTACTTTGCAATCACTCAGTTGGGTGCAGAGTTCCCATAATAGCCTGCGACTATCCCGCAGACATCGGGTATTTCGGAACTACGGCCTATCACCGGGATGTGTTGCCCAAAGCGCAACCCTACTTGTACGGCAGGTAACCAAGGCCATGTTCGGTTGTGTTTTGGTTGTTGCATGGCTTGCAATTGGCGAGAACCTGCATCAGAAATGAACTCCTATTGAGGCCTGCGTACGTAGGGTCTGCCATATATAGAGCCAGAATGCCCGAAGCGTAGGCGACAGAGGGAGAGGTTCCATAGCATTTGTGGGTAGCCTCGCCGATCCACTCTGTCGCGGCTCCTCCGCTCTCCTCACCGCCGGGCATCATGATGTATTTGTTGTGACCGGCCGTTCCGTAATTACTGAAGGAGGAACGGTCAAGGTTGGAGTTGATCGCGCCCACCGCGACGGTGAAATCCCACTCTGCCGGCGCATCGAAGCCGTCTGTCCTGGTGTTGTTGCCAGTGGCAGCCACGAGGATCGGCGGTTCGCCCGAACTCGTCGGCGTCTCCGAGAGACTGCGGAGCAGCCGGTGGAGGACACGAGAAACTCCTCCAGTGGAGCCGCATGCCGTGCACGTCTGCGCCAACGGTAGGCCAAAGCTGAGATTGATAATGTCCGCATCGAAGTGGAACGAAGCGGCCGACACTCCGAGCATCGCTTCCGAAACCTTCGGGCCTTGATCGGAGGCGCGCACCGAGTACACGTCTGCTCCCGTCGCAACGTCCGCGATGATCGAAGTCATTGCCGTGCCATGGCCAAACTTGTCTACTTCAGTTTTGTTGCGGCTATCCACCAGATCGAGGAAACCTCCAATCGTACCCGGTGTCTCAAAGCCGGAGTCGACGACGGCGATCTTTATGCCTTTCGCGGAGCGGCCAGACGCCACGTTCAACTGCTTCAGGTAGGCATCGTGGGATGACCCGCTGCTGCGGAGGACATAGTTCGGTCCGACTCCCTGCTGCAGGGAATAGTCCATCTGGAGATCGCCTTCGACATCCACGTTCGCTATGGCGTTCGCCGCCAATTGGCACCCATGCCGCAAGACGTTATTGATGACAGGAAAATCGAATCCTGGGCGAATCGCAAGGAAGGCGAACTTGTCCGCGAGTTCGTCGGCGCGAGACGCGCCGGAGACCTCAAACTGGGCGAGAATGTCGGCTAATGTTCCGAGGAAGCGAAATCCAAGACGTTCTTCCGCAGCCTTCAGAGCATCCAGGAAGGCGTTTCCTGCCTCATCGTTAGATACAGCGACGACGAGTCGGCGGCTTTCTTCGCCCCATTCGGGGGGCCGGAAAACGAGATCTGCACCCGATCCCTGGCTTTGAGTCTGAATTGTGGGACTCTGTTGTTGCTCCGACCAGGGCTCGAAGTTCAGCCTCCGTACAGGCTCAAATTCTTGCTCCTCATTAGCCCGCTGCCAGCTCTGTTGATGATGCTGCTGCTGAAATTTTTGTTCCACGGCTCACCACCTTGCGAATCAGAACGCCAGAAAGAACTGTTCAACGCCTCCAAGCACCTTCCGCTCGAGAACCTTCTTGTCCACCAGTTGGTCGAGCATCGCTTCCAAGCTCTTTGGTGGAAGGAGATCCCCATTCAGTCGAAAGCTCTCCCTTGCCTCTTCGAGTGAAGCCCCGGAATTGGCGAGGACGCGGTTCTTGTTTCTCTCGATTGCTGCTGCTACGGCCTGATAGCTATCCAGCTCCATTGGTTGCAGCTTGGCGAAGGCCTTGTACAACAATGCGGCGGCTGATGCACCGCCCGCGGCCGTCAGATGGGGAGCGGTAATTCCAAGGTGAATGAGAAGCAAGGGTGAGACGGCCGCCGCCAGAATCACCGGGCCAACGTATTTCGCGGTCGTCCAGAAAGCAGTATTCAGATTCACAAAGAGATCCGAATTCCCAATGCGGACCGAGTAGCTACCTGGCTCTGACCCGTCCCGGAAGGAATTGAGAGGAAGCGGGGTCAGAGTCTCAACCGACTCATGAAAGCTGTCTTCGTATCTTACTAGGAACTCGTTGCGCTCCGCCTCCCCCAGACCTCCCAGATAAGTCTTGAGCCAGGGTGGGAAGAATTGAAGGAAATGGTCTCGTTGGTCTTCTGGAAGCTTAGCGGCGTAGCTGTCCAGCCAGGGGTATTCGGGCTCTTGGTCGCTCATGATGCGAATTATGGGCTTCAATGGCCAGGGTGTAAAGGAGCTCGTTGCTGGGACGCCGTTATCATAGTGGAAAAGGAGTTCGGAAGAACATTGGCAAACGATCCCTACAACGCTTTCGCCGGTCCCGATTGGAACCGTGATGCCGTCCGGGCCTACTTCGCCGCAAGATCTGAGAGCGACGAACAGTATCTGAAGGAACTCAAGGGGCGGCTGGTCATTCGCCCCACATATCAAGGCATCTACGACCAGACGTTGGCCTCATACTACGTTCACAATCACTTCCGCGGCCGGTCCTGGCTGTCGACGAGAGATGAGTTCCTCCGGGCTTTGGGTAACCTGGAAATCTCGGCCGTTCCTACTGACACTTACTTCGATAGAGAACGATTCGCGACCTTTCGTTTGAACCTTATTCGGGCGCTGTTTGTCGCGGCATCGCTCGGCAGTTGAAAAGGGATCCGCTAGTGGTGGAACCATCCGCTAAGGACACTTTCTGGCTGTGGGCGGCTAAAATCTCAACATGTGTTATTCGGCCCGAGTGCGCCAGAATCTCAGCCAACTCTCTAAGCGCTACGGTGCGAGAGTTGCATGGGAGATGTATGAGGATATCTTCCGCCGCCGTGCGGCCGGGGAAGATCTCCGGATTGCTCGCGGCCTCGAACAGAACTTCTCTCATCCTTCGACTGAAGTCGAAGTCCGGACCAAAGAGTACATCGATCAGTACGTGGCAAAGCGCAGAGGCGAGTGGGAGAACGACATATTCACCCAGCGGCGGCGACTGGGGGCGGCAGAGGAGTCGCTCAAGCTCAAAGAGACGAAGAAAGCGCGCGAGGATGTTCGCATAGCCACCAAGAAGATTCAGACCCTGCTGGACCGCCTCACCGATCTTCGCCGCAGCGAAGCTGTCGAGGACGACGAACGGATCTTTCCGTTGTCGTATGCGCCGGTTCTGGTTCAGAAGAATGGGGAGACGATCGTCGTCCCGATGCGGTACGCCTGCAGGCTCGGTGACAAGCCCGCAAACTACGACTTTCGCTATCCCGGCACATACAACGCACGCCGGGATAGCCTGACCGGATTCTGGAAGAATGTGTATGGCCGCCGCCACGCGGTGATGGTGATCAGCGGATTCTTCGAGAATGTCCCAAGGCACCTTTACGAACATCGGGAACTACTCGAGGGCGAGAAACAGGAAAACCTCATTTTGCAGTTCGCCCCTCGTCCAAGTGAGGACATGCTGGTCGCCTGCATCTGGGACCAGTGGAAAGGCCCCGACCAGCCAGATCTGCTCTCATTTGCGGCGATCACCGACGAGCCGCCGCCCGAGATCGCAGCGACGGGACATCAACGCTGCGTAATCGCTATTGAGGAGAAAAACCTGGATCTTTGGCTGTCTCCGGGCAAGGCGACTCCAGCTGAGCTCGATGCGATGCTCGACGACCGGGCAAGACGGATCTTCGAGCATCAGATTGCAGCCTGAAGACCGTTATGACGGAGCAAGCATTCTTGACTTGCCACTCGACCGAGATCATGAAATTACGAACGCTCGTCGAAGGAAATGGGTGATGCTCAATGCCGCGATGCCACCAGGCTACGTTCGTGTTAGAGACTATCCACGAATGGAGGGAGCAAATCCCGAACGGTTCTGAGTTCCTCCTGACAACTGGCAAACACTTCCTGCTAGGCTCCCGCCGTGCTGTTATGAAAGGTAAGGTTCCTAAGAATGGACGTCTCCCAACCGAACGAAGAAACTAAAACAGATCGCGCGAAGGCCGAGCTCGAAGCCGTTCTCAATGCGCTCATGCCGTCTGGGCTCTTCTATAGGCGGAATGACTTCGATGACCTAGACGATGCTCAGCGCAAGCAGCTCTTCCACGATCTATACGGCCCCGGTGATCTGGATCTGCGACTGTCCAACCTCTATCTCGTGCTACCTCTCCTCCATAAAGCCCGCAGTAAAGACGAGCGACAATTCTTGCTACAGGTCATCCTGCCGTGGGTCGGCCTGCGTAGGAGGCTTGGAGTAAACCGGAATCGGATCCAGGACGAATTCGCGAAGGGGGGAAGCTTCAAACCCGGTACGCCCGATGAATACGCGCATCTCGTGAACATATACCGCAGCATTGTCTCTGACCTGATCGACCCGTACCTGACTCTACTTGTAGCCTGCTATCAGTTTGTGGAGGGAAGCTTCACAGACTTCGAAGCGGCAAACTTCGGTCAGGGAGAACGCAACAAAGACGAGTATCTCAGTTCCAGGATCAGGAGCGACGATCCTCAAAACAGGTTGCTGTCTGGATATAGCCCCCTCGTTCGTAACGCGGTCTCGCATAGCGGATCTCACGGGGTAACGTACCAGACCGGAAAGGTTCTCTTCCGGAATATCAAGAGAGGAGCCACACCCACTGCCGAAGCGGTTGAGTGGACGGAGGATGAACTCCTCAACAATATCACCCGCCTTTACGAGTGCGTTCTCTCGATTGACGCTGCCGTTGGGGTCTTCGGGCTCGATATCGCCGATCTGCTGAGAAGTGATTGGACACTGCTGTCTCAAGCCATTCACTACACAACCTCACCAGAAGAACAGGCAAAGATGCACGCGCACATCGTGACCCGGCTGGAGGGGATCAGAAACAATGACGGGATGAGCACCGAAGAAAAGCTCAAAGCACTCTTCTCTGTGCTCGAGAAAAACTGTTCTCTTCGGGCGATGCCGTTGAAAAGTGTCAAGTATTCCTCGGAGCGAAGAGTGCTCAGGGTAGAAGTGCCTGTCGTCATCCTTGACGACACCAGCGATGAACAGATTCGTGATCGAGTGGCGGAGCTGAGCCGCTACGCCATACTCGCCGAAGCAGCTTATGGCCCGATGGCTGATATCTACGTGATCGCAGAAACCCAGGAAGATGACAAGGAGCAGGTCATCGCTGGTTTCACGCGTGATTCATTGCATGAGTATGGTGCCCACCATGCAGGGCTCTTCGATCTCATGCACGAGGCAACGATTCGAGTAAATGGGAATCTTGTTAGCATTTCAGTCGATTTCAATGAGCTCAGCAGGCATGAACGAGAGTCGCTTGGCGAAACCTTTCCAAGACGCGATCGCTCTCCTAACTAGAGCGCCGCCGAACAATTCAGCTGGTTCCTCATATCTCGGGGGGGATGACTCTGCCTCTATCACAGCCGCGATCTGAACCGCGGTGAAGTGATTGACGTGCGCCATGGCTTCGGTGAGATTCGCAAGAATGTCTAGTCCGGACGAGACATCTTGGCTCGTAAGATTGCACGCCTCGTTCATAAGGATGTCGGCTTCGTCATCTTGGCCAGCCGGCGGATTGAGACCCACGGCTCGCAGCGCCATCTCCTTAGCCTCCTCAAAGTCCCTGGCATACTCTGGGGTGAGCCTCAAAGTGTCCCAATGCAATGGTTCACCTTGCTGCAGAATCCTTCCGATTGGTCCAGCAAGCTTGATGGCGATACGTTTGGCTGCCCAGCATCGAGTGCCGTCATCCTCCTCGACAACGCAAACATACGCGTCCAGGTCAGAATTGAGAACCACCCCGATCTCGTGAAGCATGCCAAGTCTGTGCGCTGCGAGTGCGTGGCCAGACTCGTGATATCTCGTCTTTGCCGATGCGGTCATATATTCCTCAGCATGTTTCTATCCTCTCGTATAACTGACCTGTCGTTCTCCTTCCCGAGCTCAGCGAGCGCCCTGGTGTGCCCGAGATCCAATCCCCGCTAGGTCTACTCAGCATCCGGGCTGCCGATATCTCCAACACGATCGTCGAGTGTCAGACGGAAACCCGATTCATCTGGTTCATCGTCCTCCTGGTCGTTGTCGTGATCAGGCTCGTTGAGTGCTGCGAACGCTGCGCGCTCTCGCTTATCCCTTCGAACATCGAGCAGTTGCTCTCCAACGGTGTGTTTCGGGGAGTAGCAATACTGGAGATAGGCTTCAAAGAGGCTTTGACTTCTTGCGCCGCGTTCGAGGATTTTAGGAAGATGGTTCTTGTACATTGCCGCCAATGCTTCCGGCATGATGACGTAGGACCGTCGCTTGCCCTCGCTTGAGATCGTGGCCTGGAGCCATCCCTGATCGATCCACTCCCGAACTTCCTCCGTTCGCACTCGCAAGGCGTGAGCAAGGCTCTCGAGCGAGAATCGGTCGCACCGGATCTCCCGCACTGCAAGGTGATTCCGGACGAGCATGCTGCGAACCGCACTGGGAGTCCGCTTCAGCTTCTTGGCTATCTGTTCGATGGTCAGCTTGACCAACGCTTCGCGGACGTACTCAATTTCTTCCTCCGTCCATCGGCGATGATCTACGCCCGTCTTCAAACCATGCTGGATGACAAACCGCCAGCACTCCTGCTTAGGGCGGCCGGAGTGTCTTTGCAGGCGCACGACCAGCTGCTCGAGTTTGTTGCCGCTGAGAACCTTGGCATGCGACACCAGCGACATCGCCTCTGGGCCCCAACGTGGAGGACTCGATGTAGTTTGTCTCAACCCTCTCATCAGCCTCCTAAGAATGATCACGTTGCTTGCTGAGTTCCGCAGTTACCTATAGAGCCGCTCAAAATGCGAAATGCGAACAGTCTCCTCACGAATGTCGTACTCTCCGAGTCTTTGTGGTTTGATAAGCCAACTCCTTCAAACCACGCTCCGGTTCACGCTTAGGCAGCCAGCCTCTGCGTGAGCCATTGGCGGCGTGCTTCCATGTACGCAAGCGCATCGGCCTCTGTCTGCCTCGGATGGCCGTCGTGTCCGCGGACCCACTGCCATTCGATGAAATGGTTGGACCTCAAGATCAAAAGGGTTTGCCAAAGGGCCTGGTCGCGCAAAGGCTGGCCGCGAGCATTGCGCCAGCCCTGCAAGAGCCATCGGTCTGCCAGGTGACGCATGCCGGAGATCAGGTATTCGCTGTCGGAAAAGAGAGTGACTCGCGATCCGATATCGATGGATTTGAGGGCTTCGATTGCGGCCGTCAGCTCCATCTCATTGGCGGTTGTATTCTCCGCTGCTCCTGAGATCCGCCATCTGTTCCGGCCGCATGAGAGAACCGCGGCCCAGCCTCCCGGGCCGGGATTTCCGATAGCTGAGCCGTCCGTCACGATATGAATGTGCTTTCGCATTGTGTCAACCTCAATGTCCGCTTCATCTGCAACGGGTTACGTCAGGCAACGCGTAGGTGAACTCCGCGTCGAATCGCAGCTCCGGGCACCTCCTCCTGATCTGCCGCGGCCTTCTTGATCGCGTCGGCGCTGGGCTTCATCTGCCGGATGCAGGCATTGAGTTCTCTGCGTGCCTCGTCGGGGAGAAAAGAAAGCAGCGCTTCCCAAAGGTGGCCGGGGATCTTTGCTTCGATATCGCGGAACACCAAGGGGATCTGTAGCTCGTCAAGGACAACCAGGGAATCCTGACTGTTCTTCTGCAGCCGAAGAGTAAATTCCTTTCCTTCGATCTTTCGCAGTTCCCGGCTCTTGAGGTAATAGAGCACCATGTTTTTGGTGCGGTCTACCTTGTTCTCCGCGGACCGGGCGCGGTCGGTGAGCCGGTTCGCCTGTCCTCGGCAATAGGTGGCTCTGGCCTCCATCACACTGAGAAAGTGTCCGATTCGGTCGACCTTTTCGCTGTAGGCCTCACAGAATTGCTGGAACTTCAGCATCAACTCAGGACTCACTTCGTCCGTATCTTCAGACTCAGCCCGCTCCTGGATTTCATCGAGCAGGACATCGAGTTCCCGATCGATCTCGAAGAGAGAGTTGTCTTGAACGATCATGGGCATGTTGCCTCCTTGTTCGCGGGGGAAGAGTGGAATGGGGCCGCGCGTTCGCGGCCCCATTCCAAGCTGTGGCCAACGCGTCTAAGCCGCTTGCATGGGTACCACCTGGCCGAAGGGCGCGCGTTGCGAGCCGGTGGAAGCCCACAGCACAGGGTGAGGCGGCGCTTGGTCGGGTAGCGTGCCGTAGAGGTCCGTGAGGAACACGAGGATCTGCGGCTGTATGTGGCTCTCCTCGACCCATTCGAAGCACGGCCGAAAATCGGTTCCACCTCCTCCGACCGGGGTGAGCCGGATTTGCTGGCCGGCCTCATAGACGTCGACCTTATGCACGTGAGCGTCGAAGTAAACGACGTACACGCGTTCTGGTCTTTGTCCTTCGAGAATCGAGCGAACCTCCGCTTCGAACAAGGAGAGTTGCCTCGCGTTGATCGAGCCGGAGCAATCGACGAAGATGACAACTTCTCCGACGCCTTCGCGCTGAACACCAGGTAGGTAGAGGCCTTGCCAGATGTGCCTACGATTCGGCCTCATCCAGGAGTAGTCGGATGGGGTGGTTTCGGACCACGCCCGCCGCAGGAGTTCCCGCCAGTCGACTCGGGCTTCTTCCGCGCCCTGCAAGCTCCGTTCAAGCCCGGCAGGCAGCTTCCCGGCAAGTTTGGAGATGGTCTCTGCCTGTTCGATTGCGATCTGCCAATCCCGTGCCTGCTCGTCTACGTCCTTCCCCTCGGCATCGGCTGCGTCGGGTGCATCGAGCACCTGGCCGAATCCTCCAGGCGTCTCCGGTGCGTTGGGTTCGTCGTTGTCGCCTCCACTGCCGTCCGGGTTGTCCGCAGAGGACCCCTGCTCTTCATCCTGCTGCTGACCGCCTCCGTCGTCCTCTTCCTCGATGAGGTTGTAGATGCGCTCGGCGCTCATGCCCCGGAAACGGTTGTCGAGTAGGACGTCGTTTGGCAGCGCCAGCCCTGCATCGATCACCAGAGGGTTGATGGCATAGTCACACGCCATGTTCCATCTCTTGGCGCTGCGGTTTCCTCGGCGTACGTGGTGTTGCAGGCCGGGATGGAGGACCTCGTGCGCAAGCACTCCAGCCAGTTCCGCGGCAGACAGCGTCGCCACGAACTCTTGGTTGTAGAACAGCGAGACCCCGTCGGTAGCCATTGTCTTTACAGACGAGGTCTCGCGTCCCTTGAGCCGGAACAGCAGCGTCCCAAAGAATGGATGGTCAAGAAGAAGGGTGGTGCGCGCCTTCTGGATTCGTTTTGCTGCAGCTGTCTCGTGTCTCATAGCGTCGCCGGAACTTCCATGTAAGCCGACATGTGAGCAAGAATGTCGGAGACGTCGGGCAGTTGCGGTTGCGCGACAGCAGGCTGGGAGACAACCGGTTGCGAACGCCGCGATTCGAGCACCTGGTCGATCTCTGCGACGATTCCGGCAGCTTCTGCGGCAGTGGAAGTCCGCAGTTCGTCATCCTTTTTCAGGTCCTGAGCCGTGTAGTTGCAAAGTCGGTCGCGGATCTGCAAAGCAAACCGTTCGAGGTCAGGGTCCTGGTTTACGTTGAGCTGAGGCAACAGCGAGACGAGATCGAAGATGTTGGTAACCATCGTTGCGTGGAACCTCGACTCAGGCTCACTCAAGCGGTCGACCAGGTGCTTGACCACCTCGCGCATACGCTTCCAAAGATCTTCCGTGCCTTTGCTTAGCGATTGACGGACATTCGCGTCGATCTCGCGGGCGACCCGCGCCTGCTCTTCGGCCGACATCTGCACGCGGAAGTCATCCCCGGTAGGAACCGGGAGGATCTCAAGTTTCACGCTGAACTTCTCGCGAAGTTTGTCCACGGAGGGATAGTCTTCCTCGTGGAATAAGCCTCCGAGTTCCGCTCTGGCCTGACGAATGCAAGCGGGATAGACGTCGAGAAACTGGTCGACGCCTGAGGAGAAGACCGCCTCGAACTCCCGCATCCGTGTCGTGAGATCGAAGTAGAAATGCGAAGGCAGCAGCCGGAAGCCTTCGTCGGACCACGGCAGGGTGATCTTGTAAAAGTGCTGGCGTATCTGTCCGGCGAGCGTGCGCAGGTCCTCGAGCTTTCCGGCTCCCATCAGGAGTTGTTTGTTGTAGCGTCCTGCGTGCTCACGAGCGCCATTCCGGTCGGCAACATCGCGGCTCACTTTTCGGTCGTGTTTGGTCGCGGTCCAAATGCTGATATGGACCGCGGCGAGCATCGCTCTCTGGGTAATCATTGAAAGACCTCCGCATGTTCCACCCCGAAGCGAACGAACTCGGATGTGTGGGTGATGGCCCGGTCGCGCGCCGCCGCATCGCGCATGGCGAGTACTCTCATCTCGGTGGGCATCCGGTCGAGGTACTTGGTCCCCTTGGAGATCGACTGATCGGACATGGCACGCCCGAGCGCGGTGGCGATCGCGATCTGTGCCGATGGCTCGTCAGGCAGAGGTGCGGTCTCTGGGGTCAAGAGGATTTCGTCGATCGAGGGTAGTTGCCGGAAGAGCCTCAGGAATCCGACCAACTCCGCTGTCGCGGCGGCCCCGATGGTCCCTTCGAGCATCTGCGCCTCGATGGCGGAATTCGCAATCGCGCCGCGCCTGCTCAGGCCTTTCAGGACATTCGAGGCCATCTCCCAGGAACGTGGCGTCGGCCATGCGTTTTGGTCCGAGGTGGCGTCCGCGTCGTGGAGCAGGTCGGTCTTGAATCGCAGAAAAGCGATGATCTCCGGGCGTATGCCACTCCGGACGGCCCACTTGCACCAGTCGGAGAGATCGGCTTCGAGATCGAGGTGAACGAAGCGGTTCCGAAGCGGGCGGGGCATTGAGAAATGCACGCCACGTTCAGAGGCCGGATTGCCGGCGGCGAGGACAACCCAGTCTTCGGGAAGCCTGTATTCGCCGAGCCTGCGATCGAGAACAAGCTGATAGCAGCCTGCCTGGGTCATCTGGGGAGCGGAAGTCAACTCATCGAGGAACAGGATGCCTCTCCCGCTGGTCGGCAAAAACCTGGGAGGGACCCATTCCGTGGAATCACCTGTGATGCGGGGAAGGCCACGCAGGTCGACCGGGTCGAGTTGCACAGCTCGCACGTCGAGGAAGTCGTAGTCGAGCTCTTCGGCGACCTGCGAGACGATCTGGGACTTGCCTACGCCGCATGCGCCCCAGACGTGCAGAGGCACACGCTCACCGATAAGCGCGAGAAGCGCTTCGTGAAGCATGGATGGTTTCATGGGTTGTCCTTGGAAGGAGGAGTGTTGGAGTTGAGAGCGGAAGAGGAACTACTTAGGGGACTGGAGGAGGACAGCTCTCTACGTGCGCCGGGTAGACCGGAGCTTGCGCTTGATCCTTTGGCGGACGAGGTAGTCGCCGTCTTTGTTCTCGAGCAACTTCACAGAGGCGTGCATGCCGACTCGAAAGATCATCTCGAGCATCGATTTGTCTTCGAATTCAAGATCGATGTTGAGCGCCTCTTCAAGCTGGTAAACGTGAATGGATTTGATCGGTTTTCGCTCGGAACGGCCAAGCGGTATCTCCGCGTAGCCATGCCCGAAAGGCACAGGGAAGCCTGACATATCTGGACCTCTTAAGTTTGGGATTTGTGGATGCAGGGCGGGGAATCATACCCCAGAAAACGGCCACCAGTTCCGTCTGCGACCGTCCACCGAGGATGAGTGGATCGAACGTTAGAGGGTAAGTTCCAGTCCTGTCGTCTCGGTAAAGACCGAGCGCAGCTGGTCACAGAAAAGGCCGTCAACCTTCCGCTCGTAGAAGATCTTGAGCCCGCGGCACCGAGTGAACGTCACATCGTAGAGGTCCTGACCGGTGAGCTCGATCCGTACCCGGTTAATTCTCTTCTCCGCAAAGTTCGACGGAAGGTGAAACGATAGCCCGGAGGGATGCGCCAGCAGCAGCTTCGCACCGGTCATCACCAGGAATTGCTTTCCCCCTAGCTGATTGAGAATCGCCTCCGCGATCGTAACGTCGGTTGTGCGAAAGGGCGTCATTGGTGTTTGGGTCTCCAGGACGGCGAGATATCGGTTAGCAAAATGAGAGGCGCACGTGAGTTGCAGGTGTGCCCCCTCGTAAGATCCGCGACGAACCTCGTCCTTTGCTTCCTTGACGTACGAGATCATGGCGGCGTACAGCTTGTCGGGATCGCACGACGAGCGTGCTTCTTCGACCGTTGCAAAAACCATAGGCTCCTCCTTTTAATTCAATGAGGACTTAAGCCGCATCCTCGAGGGTGAACAGGCACCCTTGCGAACTCGACCATTTCTCCTCAAACCAATCGAGCCCATGGCGTGCCTTCGTCGCAACGACTGCCGGCAACGCGACGAGGAATTCCTCCCTCGTTGGGTAGGTGGCCGCGCAGCGCAGACGGTAGACATAGGTAATCCCGCGTTGTTCGACGATTGTGTCGTCGTTTGTTGCCAGCTCGCGAAGGGCTTCGAGAGCCGTTGCTCTCCGAAGTTCGGAGATCTGCTGCTCGACAGCGCGGTAGGCGATGCCCTTCTTGTTCGGGTCGACTCCTCCGTTCTTGTCTTTGCGTGCCTGATAGATTCGGCGCACCCGGTAGATCGCCCACTCAGCCTGGTCCAGCTGGCGCCGGTAGCTGCTGGTGGCGATTGTGTTGCCGTTTGCGTCGGTGATCTCGATAAGGGATTGATTGCGATACAGCGTACCGCGAGGGTTCAAAGAGAGACTCAGATGTTCGAGCATCATGGCTTCGGCAACCTGCTTCGGATGTTCGCGGTTCCTTGCCAGTGCGTCGTCCTTCAGAGCGTTGAATGGGCACTGAACGCAGGCGCTTTTCCGCCAGGTGATGCCGAGCTGCGAGCGCAGGTAGTCGATACAATCTTGACGGGTCCAACCCCATTCGACGAGCGGATAGAAGCTCTGGCGCAAGGCGGTGTCGTAGGACAAGGCCTTCTCGATTCGTCCACGTTCCTCGACGTTGAAGCCGAAGGCTATCCTTTTGAGCGCAGCCGCTTCACTCCTGGCAACGCGCGCCGTCTCGTCGGCGTTATAGCCAAAGGCATGCCTGGCAGGATGATTGAGGTGCAGCGTGAGCCACTGCTCGATCACCCATGCCTTGAACTTCAAGCTGCACGTGTGCTCGCCGCCGTACTGAGGCACCGTACCGGCAAGCCGCAATTCGTCAGAGAGCTTGTAGTCTCCTTTGATGAAGAGGCGCTCGGGCTCGCGGCTGTCCGAGAGAATAGTGATGCCGTCAGCTTCGAGGTGGCCGCGCCGCGCGAGCTGCACATAGCGGATGCGATGCTCTCGGAGCAAAGGGAGGATATGGGTCTCGACGTCTCTTTGTGTGTCGTTGTATTCGTCGCCGGTCTGTGAGGTAATCAGGATCAGCTCTTCAAGAGGGCACGGTCTTATGGATGGTTCCTTGATCCAGCGCACAAGGATTGCGGTGGACTCCACGCCCATCCCATAACTCAAAATTGTCAGCATTTGCTTGCCTCGAAAGTGACGACACGACTCATCGTGGGTCGCCAGGCGGATCGACTGTTGCGAGGTGGGAAAACGCGGCATCTCCTGGTTGGAGACAACCTGCAGGAACTGGCGAATCGACTCGCTCGGGCACGCTGCGGTCGAGAGTCTGGTGAAGTTACGCGCAACAATGCAGCCTTGAAAAAACTTGCCGCCCGGTTCAGTAACGCGCGTTAGGCATTCTTGCGTACGGCGCGTCGGCCCGTTGGCGACAACTGAAACCATCTTGATTGAACAAACTGATCGGGAGACGGCCAGGGGCTACTCGTCGAAGAGCGAGGATGGGTTCTCCTGATCGATCAGAAAGTTACTCAGTCCCACGCCGACAAGACGAAAGAGCTGCCGGGGTCCTAGCGCAACTCGCGCGCTGAGTGCGAGAGCGATGCTGGCGAACTCGTCACATGAGGAGGGCGGAGCCGGCGACGTCAGACTCCGCGTGAGGGAGCTGAATTCTTTGGTTTTGAGCTTCAAGACGACCGTCTTTGCGCGGCGAACATTCTCGCGGGAGGCCACCCATACTTTCTCTGCGAGCCTGCGAATGTGCGGCTCGCATTCCTCCAGGGGCAAGTCATCCTGAAATGTATCTTCTGCGGAGATTTGCTTGCGTACTCGGTTCGGCACGACGGGATTGTGGTCGACGCCCCGGGCCAGCTCATACAGTCGCATACCCCACCGCCCGAAGTGCTCTTCTAGCGTCTTGGGGTCCATTCGGTAGATGTCGCCGACAGTCTTGATCCCGATCGTCTCCATACGGGCTTCGGTGACCTTGCCCACCCCAGGGATCCGTCCGACGGGAAGTGGGACAAGGAAGCTCTGCACTTCATGCGGTTGGATGACGAAGAGACCATCCGGCTTCTTCCAGTCCGACGCGATCTTGGCCAGGAACTTGTTTGGCGCAACGCCCGCCGATGCTGTCAGGTTCAGCTCATCACGAATCTGCTGCCGGATCGTCTTGGCAACAAGAGTCGCGGTCGGCAAGCCCAACTTGTTCGTCGTCACGTCGAGGTAGGCCTCGTCGAGTGACAGAGGCTCGATCAGCTCCGTGTGGCGCTGGAATATCTCCCGCACGGCCTGGGACACGGCCTTATATCGTGGGAAGTCGGGCGGAAGGAAGATCGCTTCAGGGCAAAGGTGTTCGGCCTGGATGGCGGGAATGGCTGACCGAACCCCATAACGGCGCGCTTCATAGGAGGCAGCGCACACGACCGAGCGTTTGCCCTTCCACGCTACGACGACAGGCCTGCCTCTCAGAGAAGGGTCATCGCGCTGCTCGACCGACGCGTAGAAAGCGTCCATGTCGACATGCACGATCTTGCGGAGCCCTGTGGCCGCCGGTGTGATTGGGCCATCGCCATTGTCGAGCGCATCAGGCATGACAGCGCCTGCAGGACGCGTAGTGTTCTTGAAAGGCATCCCATTCCGGAATTCCTGCGAAGGCCGAGTTCGCAGCACTTCGGAGATCGTCCGCCTGAAGAAAGGAAAAGTCCGCGGGTCGCGATGCTGCAAAACTGCGCAACAGGTGTTTGGCCTGCTGACAAAGGTGTTCCGTCCCCTGGGGGAAGAGATCGTAGAGTGCTGGATGCCGCTCGGTACCGATAGACGACTTCATAACCCGACCTCCAGGACCACTGAGATATTGTGCCACGTTCGCCTCTTGTTCGCCCAATGAAAGCCGGAGAGCGGAGTAAATTTGGCCACGCGAGTTCAATCCCATTGCATCTCCGGCCACCGACCTCGAAGATCGGGTCAGACACGTTGTCCTCATGGAATCACGGTTCTGACTGGAGGGCCGGTGTATGACATCCGAATTGCATGCCGAACTGACCGCCTTGGTCCGGCTCTTCTATTCTGGGGAGATCTCTGAGGAAGAGTGGGCGCTGCTCCAAATTCATTTGGCCTATTGCGAGGGCTGCCTAAGGATGTTCGTCGAGGCCCAACAAATTTCCGCTGCGGTCGCACCGACTTCTCCCTTGGACCCCAACTAGAGACACCCAGAATGGCCGCGGATGCGGGAGTCCGCGAAGACACTAGCGATCGCTGCGCTTCGGACTGTGGCGCGAAGCCTGAACTCCACATATTGCTACCAGACGGCGTCGAGTTCGAAGGCCATCGCCGGGTGCACTTCGGTCCGTCCACGCGCATCAGTATGGATTCCAATCGGCTCCGGGCAGTTACCGGATGGCCTCAACAAGCTGTTCGGCTCGTCGCGTCCCGATTCCGATGCCCAACAGATGGATGTGGCGAGGCTTCGTCTCGTCGACAAACGACAACAGGGCCTCGTTCGAGGTTGCTGCTTTGCGCATCGGCCTCCCAACAAGCTCTAGCTGCGGTCGCACCAGCCTTGCCCCGAATTCCAAATTGGCGAGTGCCTTGGTCGGTACTCCCGTATCGGTCTGAAATTTACTTTTATTCTTCTAGCGATGAATCTCGTCGATGCGGTAGGCTAGCTGTTGCGCTGAGGGCCAGCCGGCCTCCATAAAAGTCTCGAGTATCTCACGAAGTGCGCGCTGGCATTGTTCATCCTCTTGGAGCAACGCGCGCTTGTCCGCAAGGTACCTGCGCACGATACGGAGAACTACGGTTTGCGCCAGCTCCTCATACTCGTAATTCCAGAGTTTTCCAGCCCGCACCGTGGCCGCGACACGAAGGAAGACGGCGCGAGGATCAATGTCAATGTACATCTCGAGCGTCTCGACAAGACGATGGGCCAATGAAGGTGCGCCGATTGTAGATAAATCATCGAAGACACTGTTCGCTTCGTGATAGAACCTTGTCTGTTCGGGACGAGTAATGATCGCTGGGAGCGATTCCCGTCCCGGTTGATGAACCTCGGCGGCGAAGTACACCTCGCCTGCGATGACCTCGGCGAGGTGGATAACATCCTGGATCGAACTACCTTGATCGGAGACAGAAGACCCCATCAGCGATATGGCGGCGGTCGACGACCCTCTGCTCAACGTCGTCACAAGATTGACTGCCCGAGCTCGGATTGCCGCAGGTTCTCCCGTGTCGTCCATCGCGCCATGCGTCAGAGGATCTCTCAGCACGAATGGCATGCTGCTGGCCTGCTTTGCACGTTTCACGATGTTCGACGTGATCTTGTCGACGGACGTCCTCGCAGCGGGCTTGTTCTGCCATACATACCATGTGGTCAAGATATGCACAGCTGTTGTGGTCAACCGTCTGCCTTCTTCTCGATCCTCGGGAACGTTTTCGAGAATTCGATCGATGATACTCAGGGCGCGGGGAGCGTCAAGCCTTGCTAGTTGATCAAGCGAGTGGAGACATGCTTCGCGCACCGTAATGCTCTCGTCTTCGGACAGCGCTTCCAGCCACTCCCACATCTTGTCAGGGAATGTTTTATGAAGCCGGACTGCATAATGGGCAATCGGATAGCGGACCTTGGCGGATGGGTCCTTCAGAAGCGTGTCCAGAGTCTGAATGATCGCGGGATCGGTGCAGCTAGATCCTGCTGCGAGCGCCAGAAGGCCCTCTGCGGCGACGATCCTCGGTACCGGGAAAGTGCCTCCGGGGCCCTTGTCGAACTGCTTCAACTCCTCCGGGTTTGACTCGGGATAGCGGTTTGAAGCGGCAAGGAGCAGAACCTTCTTCACCAGCTTTCCAAGGTCGGTCTCACAATCGAGCATTTCGATCTTCGCAATCTGTGCGCACGCTCCTGCGAGCCCTCCGATCACTGAATCTCTAAGCCTTCCGGGAAGGGTTGCTTCTTCGGGACTATCGACGAGCGCAATGAGTTCTTCCATCTTGGGAAGAATCTCTTCGGTTTCCTGAACCGAAGGCGCTCCGTTGATAAACCTGACTCCGAACTGTTCGACCACCCCCGTGGTCGGCTCAATCCGCTTTCGAATTGTCCACTCTTCTTCTGTTTCGCCCTCGAGCTGTCTTCTGTAGATGTCGTCTGGAGAGAATTGACCAAACCCGCGAAAGCCCGGTTCAACCTGTGATGGGGCTGCGTCCGCGGCTTTCAGGGACGCAAGTCGCTTCTGGGCGGCTTTCGTCGTTAGCCCGGCATCTCCGAGGGCACGCAATAGTTCATCTCTGCGGTACTTCCTCGCCCTGAGCTCATTGGCGTCGCCTTCTTTGGCGATCGCGAGGATATCCCTCTCGAGGTTGGTTCGTTCTTTAGCGGACAGCTGTGGATAGAGTGTGGAGAGGAACTGCCCGAATTGTTTGCTCGTATCGCTGGAGAGCATCAGCGGCTTGGCTGTTGCGAGTGTTTTGAAACGCAGCGCCAGTAGCGGATATTTTGCGAGCAGGGCCAGAAGTTTACTCCAGACAGCCGCTTGCTCGTTCCGTTGGATAGTGAATCGGATGAGTTCAATCGCTTCGGCACGGCTTTCATCGTCGCTGGCCAAAGTGTCGAGACGATGGAAGAGAGTACCCAATATCTGAACGGCTTCGTCGTGGCTGGTAACTCCGGAGTCCCACGCACCAGAGCGATCCTCCTTAAGGCGCGCCTCAATGCCATCTACGTCAAACGCGTATAGGTCCTCCTCGGCTTCGTGCGAATCGTCGTCGAGGTCTCCATTGAGCCAGTCTTCGATCAACTCAGGAAGTACGTCTTTCTTCCCACGCATTTGCTCGCGCAGCGCGTTGCCAAAGATTCGGCTCTCGATGTTCCTGTCACGGGAATAGGCGCTTACGATTCCGAGTGCGGCTCTCGCCGCCGAGAACGGCGAGCGCTCGACAAACTTCGGAAAGTGCTGGCTCAGATGCCAACGGGTCTGCTTGAAGTCCTGGCGTTTGTTCGAGGTCATCGGCACAATCGCGCTGTGCGAAAGTGGGGTAGCGCTCTCATCTGTCTCAGTCCACTCGAAGGCAGCGATATAGATATCTGCAACCAACTCAGGATCCTGAGGAATGAGCGTCTTGATTTCGTGCGCCAGCCAGTGAAGCTCTTCCCATCCAAATTCGCGTACCCGGTCGGGTACGATCAGCCGACGGATTCTCAACGCGGATTCCGGCCGATCTGTGAAGAATGTGCTGCAGACCGTGCGGATGGTGTGGATGATCATTCGACCATTGCGGCGCGATGCTTGCCACGCCAGATCGAAAACCCTGCGCGCTGCTAGACCGAGAAGCGCCAACTGTTCTGCAGTCAATTGTGCGCTAAACTGCAGGATGTCCTCGATCAGAGATTGGCAGATACCTGCCAGTTCTGGTTTGGGTACCCGAGTAATCCGTTCGATCAAATTGCACCACGGACCAGGGTCGGTTCCGGCGACGGGGCGGTTCTCTTGTCGCCCCGACTTTAGAACTCCGACGAGATGTCGCAGAGCTTTTCGTCCAGCCTGCGCCTCCACGGGCGAAACTGAATCGACGGCATCGATGAGCGGCTGCAAACTGTCGATCTGACGTGCATTCTCTGCCACCGTGACCATAGGAATCATCTGGGCCAGTAGCGAGAGCTTGGATGCTCCACAGAACTCCATCGCCATGTCCCAGAATTGTTCCCTCTTCTTAGCCCACAGCGCCTGGGCACGCAGGGCAAGACTTGGTCGAAGGACGATAACGGAATCCGGGTCGTCCTCGAGCATCTGGAGAAGATCGTGATTCCCTGTGGGCAGAAGAAGCTTCGTCAGAGCAAAGTCGAAGAGGAAGTTATGCTCGAAAGCGAGAGAGCGACGATCCGGTGCTTCGCCCGGTGACGGTTGCCATTCCGTCAACACATGACGGCTGAGAAGTTGATCGAGCGCACCGGTAAGGCCGGGAATTACAGCCGCCTGTCGATCTACCTGGAGGCGCCGCTTCGACACCATCTCTGAGAGCAATTTGCGGAGTACCGCCTCCCGATCATCGCCTCCGGATGAGTCGACGACTCGCCGCTCCCAGTAGCGATCGAGAAGATCAATCTGGGTTTGCACGGGCGTAAAATCCTCGCGCCGCATGCCGTTCTCGAGCAGAGTCGCAGCGAGCCTGAGATTGAACGGGACGTGCAGCAAAAGGCGCAGCTCGGGAGACCCATTCACGTACAGTTCGAAAAGAGCAGGAGCTTTGCTCTTGAGCTGCCCAAGTTCTTCTTCCGAGAGCAGAGGTACGTTCAGGTGCCGAATAAACGGAAAATCCGAATCGACAAACCCCGATGCGACCTCGCTGCGGCCGTAGTAGCGGAAAAGGTCCTGAAGATCAATGCTGTAACGCAGGTCGAACTTCCGGATGCATGCGATGACATGCCACCTGGACTCAGTCTGGATAACCTCGCGCATCAAGGCGAGGAGGGCATCTGCGGCTCGCGTGCCTCGCGCGGCATCGAGCGCATCGATCAGCAGGTAGCCAGGGCCTGCACTCTGCCAGTTTGCAAAAATGTCGGCTACCTCGTGCTCGAGACCAAGCTCACTCCGAAGTCCTGAGAGGCTTGCGACATCAAGGCGATCGGCAGCGAGACAAACGACATCGCTTTTTCCTTTGAGAAGAATTGCTAAATCATAGAGAGCGCCGGATTTACCTGCGCCGGGATGTCCGGTGACCAGGTTAGAATTCTGGTCTGCCACGCTTTCCAATTGCCGCACCGCAGTTCGATCGATGTGGACGGATGCGCCATCAAGGATGATCTGAGACAGATCCCTAAGATTGCGAAGTGCGCCGTCTGTGTGTGCCTGAAGTCGTTCGATATCTTTGCGGTACGAGGGTACGGATCTTAACGCGATTCCATCGTCCAGCAATTTGCGGCGTAAGGAGACAATATCGAGTCCCGAACGGTCTTTCACCATGTTCTTGCAAGCTTTCAGAACGGATGACCACGCCGCACCTTCTTGGTTCTGGTCTTCAATCACAACAGTGCGGAGGGTACGAATGGCTTCGCGCTCCCCCTGTTGGCCGGAGTCCACGTCGATCGTTTCCACGGACAATAGAGCGAGAACGGAAAGGACCTCCAACTCAGTGGCCGCGCGTCCGGTCGTTGCCAGCCAACGAGCTCGGATGAGCTTTGCCGTCGTATCAAGGACTTCGGACTGTCCTTCAGTGACCGCCGAGTCGCTCAACGGTTGACCTGGAGCGAGATCTTTGGCACGGTTCAGCACGTCGCGAAGCAGATCGTTGATCTTGCTCCCGGATCGAGGGCCTGTCACCAGCAGGAGGCGATCCGTAGATGGAGAGAGCGTGCGACTCCAGGGACGGGTAATTCCGGCGTCATCACGGTCCGCCACCTGACGTACAGCCTGATCGATAACGGATGCGAACTCGCCGTCCGGCTTGTCCGAGAAGACCACTTTGCTCTTTGTCTGGATAAAGCCGTATCGGCCCGAAGCTGTACCGACCAACAGGTCGTCCATCGACTCCTGGGTTTCGCCGCGTAGAAAAGTGATACGGCCACCGGGCGAGATAGGACCGCCTTGTCCCTCTGCCAGCATTTCTACCGCCAGCCAGGCCGCGACCCCCGCCTGGTAGTCGGAACCGCGATGCATTCTCGCCCCACCGGATGATGACTTACGCTTTTTCACAGACCCTGAATTCTCACAGTCGCAGATCCATACGGCAAGCGTCTATTATCTCGCCAATTGCCGTGGCCGGGGGTAGTCAAGTTGTGGCTGAATTGCTCTAGGTGGTTGGCCTACTGCGATTTCATATCGGAGAGGGAAGCACAGAAGAGGTCACGAAGTATGCGGACCTCTTCTGCGAAGTGCGCTGCCGGGGACCACGCCCGAATGATTAGTTCGGGCTCGCTGGCGCCGGTTGATCGCCACTTAAAACGAGTTCAATCTTCCAGCCGCTTTCACCCTCGCCGGGCCGCTTGAACCGGATCTCGTCGATGCCGGCTTGGCCCGCGTACCGGCGAACCTCCCAGGAGAGGCTTTCTCCCAGGATCCCCATCAAGGCAGCCTTTGGCCCTCGGAAGTACTCATCCACTTCGCGCTGGATGTGCGCCTCGTAGTAGTCCTTCTGCGTGTCCCAACTATCGGCCTCGATGTCATCAGAGGACCGAAACGTTGCGTCGAACAGGAATTGGCTGATGTCGAACGGACCATTGAGCTCGTCGTTGTCCCATGGGCTGTTACGGATGGCAACAAACTCTGGCGCCTCGTCTCCATAGTCGACATCATCGCCGTCAACAAGATGGATGAGTGCCTTCAAGCCAATTCTCGTATCCGCCAGATTGGACTGCTTGATCGTGGGTGTGATCAGGATCTTCTCGGGGCGCGGAGGCGATCCCTCGATCCAGGCCTCGTAGGAGATACCATCGACCGTGACGGCCATGTCACTGAGTATTGGCAATGCGTCATACCAAGAGTAGCCCACGTATTGCTCGTCCGCCTGATAGAGCTCGCGATCGAGCTGTGATCCGGTTTGGAGGGCAGCTTCGAGCGTGTGCTGGCTGGAGAGATCCCGGGCGACAAGGAGCACATCGTCGACGTCGGGCAGAAGGCGCTCTTCGACACAGCCGAAGAACGGATCGATTCCGTCATCCAAGGGTGACGCGTGCCAGGTCTTCAGCAACGGGCTCGCCTCCCGCAGCGCTACGTCGAGTGACTGAGCCTCCTTCCAGCGGGCGAAGGGCAGCGCGTGGTGCTCCTGGGTCGCGAAGAAGCGGTAGGCGGCGGCACGAACTTTGGTTTCAAACTCCCGCAGCTTCTGGTCCTGAACGATTGCGCGACGATCGGGCAGCTGAAGTTTCACGCGTCCGACTTCGACGACATTGAAGCGCGCTTGCAGGGTTTCGTTCTGCCATTTACGGAACTGGTCGAGCCGGAGGACGCCTGAGATGCCTTCAAAGGACTCTCGGATGAGAGAGCCGTGGAAGTTCCAGTTGTTGTCTCTGTAGCCGGACCTCCAACGGAAAGAAGTTCCAAAGCCGACTTCGATACCATCGATGGTCTCCCGGTAGAGCGACCCTTCGAAAAAGTCGTGTTGGATCACCTCTTCACCGTTGACGAAAACTTGGAGGGGGTAAAACTCGCTGACCTCTTTCGCTGAATGGACCAGCGTCTCTGGACTTGATTCGCGCGTGAAGACGATCCGGGTGCCTGGCATGCGCTCCTTGACCGTCTGAACCTGAGCCTCTGCGGCTCCGAGGAAGGCTTCCCGCGAAAGGACGGCCCGCTGGTTCCCGCTCCACACTTCAACTTCGGAGTGGCAGAGCGAGAAAAAACCCATGCCGGCGGGGTCTTCGGTTTGGCGCACGTCTGCGCTCCAATCGGAGTCGCCCAACGTGAGCAGCTTTTGGAAGTCGTCGATTCCGCGGCCGTTGTCGCGAACTGTGACTGTGGATCCGACTGCGCCGCCGGAAAGGTCCGCAATATGGATATCGACGAGGTTGGCGCCGGCTCTTCGGGCGTTCTGCAGGAGTTCGACGAAGACGCCCGCATCGTCATTGCGGAAGAGGCGGTCGGCCTTCGAGAGGATGGTTGGACTGATTTGAGCGCGGATGATGGACATGGGGAAACCTCGCAAAACACAGTGGAGTGTTGATGAAAAGAGGGGGAGAAGAGCGGCCACCGCGGGCGTTCTAGTGCGGTCCGCCTTGGGCTTCCGATGTGACCTTCGCCTGTGCCTGGAGCAGGACTTCGAGCGCCGAAGTCAGGAAGAGGTGCTGGAATCCGAAATGCGAGTACTTCTCGTGAGCTGCCTGGTCGGCAGAGGACGGAGTGATCTCGATCCCGTTCTTCAGTTGTGTCTCAGCCCAGCGTTTCCCGGCGTTCATTGCCTGGCGAATTCGAGTGACTCCCATGGAAGCCTCCTAGGTTGCTGGTTTGGAATTGAGCCTGCGGCTCAGAAGAGAAGTCCTTGCCCGCGGTCATCGCAACGGAACAACGTCTCCCCGCCGGACGGCTTGTATTCCTCAGGCACGGGGAGCGGCGCCGGGGGCGGCGGTGGGACAGCGACACCGAGAATCTCCTTGGGAAGAGGAAATGCGAGCCATGGCGCATAGAGAGCGCCGTTGATGCGGGTGATCATGGTCACGAGTGGGTCGATGTCGCAGCCGTAGAGGCAGTAGGAGTAGTTGCTTGCATGAAGGAGCATGCGGCCTGTACCGACGCAAGGGTCGAGCACGGTGTTGAGCCTCGGATCGCGTGCTTTGTTCTGGTCCTGTCCGCCGCCGAGAGTCATCTGCACCGTGAGCTCGACGACTGGGTGGGGAGTAGGGAAGAATGCGTTTGGGTTCCAGCCGGAGCTGTGACGCTCCGCCAGCATCCACCCCAGGTAATCGTGGGGATTCAGCAGGAGCGGCTCAAGATTGAAAGTGCGATAGAGCGCTTCGTGGGTGTCTTCCTTGAGAGAGGGCATCTCACTCGACACCGCCAGGCCCCAGGCCAGCCAGTCAATGAGCCGATGGAACGAACTCCAGGAGTAATCCTGCTGGTGGATCAGCTTCAGGGACTTTTCGAGCATCTTCCGGCCCGGATCGAGGTTGTCGAGCCTGAACTCGATCCGGGGGATGGGTTCTTGCAGAAGGTGCCCGGCCTCAAGCGTACGGAGATGATGAGCCCAGCGACCGGGCAGAGAGGGGTGGGAGTCGGCAAGCTGCACCATGTACAACAGCCAGCCGCGATATCTCCAGGGTGGAACGGGGTCGCCCAACTTCGGCAGCCGCCCCGTCTGAAGCACGAAGAGATTGATGTCGGGCGCCGTGGACACATCGAGCTCAGGCGCAAGCGTTTGCATAGAAGCTCCGCGAGGGTAGAGGGTTGAGTGTGGGGGAGAAGAGCGGTGTTCCGAGACGCGCGCACCGGCGGCGGCTTTAGGCTGCTAGCTGGAGCATCGGGTTTGAGACAAACGCGAAGCGGAACTGAATCGGAGGTTCCGCGGACTTCCAGCGCTCCCAGCGGACCTTGGGGCCTGAAGCCTTTTGGGCCTTGCGGGGCCGGTCGCGGCGGCTCCATGTTCCGCCCCGTGATTTCGTTACGGGGTAAAATCCGGCTGCGCGCAAGGACGTACCGGATTCATGGCGCATGGTGTAGGAGACCACCCGGCTATACCCACGTTCGAATGCTTCGCGGCAGGCGTATCCGTAGAGCATGGAGCAGGCGTTCGCGACGAGGGCGTGGGGATGGAGGTCCTTCACGCATACCCGGGTGACTTCAATGCATCCCTTCGCTGCGAGCACGCGCGACACCGGCCGGCCGGCGGTGACAACGCCAACAAGCTCGTCGCCATTGAAGAGCGCCGCTCCGTATTTCCATCCCACCGGCGGGTCGCAATGCCGGTGGTGGGTCCGAATGAACTCCTTCGCATCCGCAAAGGACACGGGCCGAAGTTCGAGGCCGTAATCGAGGGTCCAGTACAGCGTATCGTTCGTGACGAGTATGTCCTTCACGATGAGCGCGGTTTTCTCGAACATCCATCGGGCACGTTCCCGCCTTCCGAACAGCTCGATCGAGTCGATCCAACCGGATAGATTGTCTTCGCAACACGCGTCGAGCACGAGTTCCCGAGTATCCAGGAAGACCTCTGCGACATCGAGGCTGGCCCAATCCCCGCAGTACGGGCAAAGTTCCATGGGCGCTCTCCTCGTGGTCGAATCGATGTTGATTGAGACGAAAACTTATAATCCATTCGTGGATTGGCGAGATGGCGTGTCCGGGGCGCAGTCTCTCGGAAAGGAAAGGTGACACAAGAGAATGCCTCTTTTCGAACCGTCAACGACGCCGGCTGGACAACGCCCGAAGCGATACGTGGAGTCGATCTATGCGTATTACCGGGACAGTGAACGTCCCGGGGTAGTTGCGATTCGAGATCTGCTCGAAGCCTGGTTTCGAGAAGTACCCCTGAATGAGCAGCTGGACATCCAGCAACGATTCAGATCACGGATGGAGAGGCAATACAGGTCCGCGATGTTCGAGCTCTTCTTGCACCACTTCCTTCTGCGTTGCGGCTTCCATGTGGCGTTCCATCCTGACGTTCCTGGAACTCCGAGGCATCCCGATTTCCTGGTGAGCAGGGAAGGACAGGACCTCTTCTACCTGGAGGCAATCGCGGTCAGCAACTCGGAGCGTGAGGAGGTCGAGACGAACCTGATGAATCGGGTGTACGACGTGCTGAACGATCTGGCTTCGCCTGACTTCTATCTCGGAATGCATCTCGACGGAGCGCCCGAGACACAACCGGCCGGAGCGCGGTTGCGCGGAGAGTTAGCGCGCTGGCTCGCGACTCTGGATCGGCTGGCCATCCAGCAGAGCTATGTCGAGGAGAAATACGAAGACATCCCTACCTATGAATGGGAGCATGATGGCTGGCGAATCATCTTTGAGCCCATGCCCAAGGGAGACGCAGCCCGCGAAGACACTTCTGTTCGTCCGCTCGCTATGGCGATGCCTATGCAGGCGAGGCAACTCCGGCTCGATGAAGCCCTCAAAGATGCTGTGGTGAAGAAGGACCGTTATGGAAGGCTTCCCCTTCCACTGGTCGTCGCGGTCCAGGTCATCGACGAATTCCGGATCGACACGATCGCAGTCATGGACGGCTTGTTCGGACCAGAGGCGATCGGCATTGACGAGCAGGGTCAGCAGCGTCCGGGCCGGGTCCCGGACGGAGCGTGGGTTTCGCTGTCCGGCCCACGTCACAGAACGATCAGCGCCGTGATGGCATGGTCTACGCTCGACCCGTGGACCTTCTCACGTGTCGAGCCGATTGTGGCCCATAATCCCTATGCGTCGATGCCTTTGCCGACAGATACTTTGCCGGTGGCTCAGCACGTCGTAGACCGTCAGAGGGATGTACTGATCCTGCAACCAGGAATCTCGATGGAACAAGTTTTGGGGTTGGCGACAGACTGGCTACCCGGAGACTAAAGCGTTTCTCCGCCATCTCCATCCGCTACCGTTGGCAATGGAACGAGTTCACCGAGAACACCGTTTTTCCACTGATTCCGCTCTTTGGAAAGCTCATCCCACCGGTCGTACATCTGTCTCTCCGAGTCTTTCGTCGCGTAAACGAGATCCAGCTTTGAGAACATGCCGAGCGGGGGCATGGGCATGACTTCGCGCGCGATGCGTCTGGCCAGGATCAGGTCGGTGATGGCTCGCTCCACGCGGATGATGGCCCTCTGCGCTTCATCCAGTTCCACAAACCGAACGCCTTGATTCTTCGTTTCACCTCGGCTGGCCGAGTTCGCGGCATGGGCGAGAAAGTTATTGCGAAGACCCTCGAGTTTCCGAATCGAATCCGTGTCCAGCCAATCATGGAGCCGCTTGAACACGGCGTTGGGGATCACGTCCTCACGGGAGCGCTCGTCCGGGCCCTTCCCGCTTTGTCGGTCGAATGTTTCATGGAGGTAGTGAGATTGGAGCCAGTAGGTGAGCTCCGGGGCTTCGAGCCCGAAGACGCCCACAGCGGGGCTTAATTCCCTTCCCCCGGTTTGCCAGGATTGAGGTTCATAGGGAAAGCCGAAGCTGCTGACGTATATCTCACGCGTAATCACGGCGCGGTTTTTCTGCACATCCTTCAGGAGCCGCATCACAGAGATCACATCGCGCCGATTATCCAGTAACTTCAGCACGGCAAGCGTTTGTGTCGTGACGTATCCTGTGTCGAGAAGATAGGCGAGCGTCGAGGCCTGGGCCGATACCGTGACCTCCGGCCCAGTCGTCGCCCGGGCCACGACGATCGACCGGTAGGTGAGATCGTTGAACAGCATCGTATGGAGCTGCTGCTCGATGCTGTGTGGCTCATCGGGAGAATGGTCATACCAGGACATCCACTTGCGCCATAGCGCTCTATACGATTCGAGTTTACGCTTGTCCTGGACATCGCACTCCTGGGCCGGAACCTCAAACCTGTCCTTCATTGGCGCCTGGTAGAGCTTTGGCATGACAACCTTCCTCGATAGCTTTAGGCAACACGACACAGCCTGGCGTCCGGATCATACCGATTGGTCGATAAGATGGAGCATCTGGCTTGCGACGAACAACTGCTCAAGCGTTTCCGCTTCATCGTAGTCCGGTAGATTATGAGGCTCGTGAGCGAACGCATTGCGGTACAGGCCTACCCCGGCGCCCAGAAAACTTCTCAGTTGCTGTTCGAAGCTTGCGCGGCTCTTCGGATTCCCGGCAGCCAGTAGCGGGAACGGGAACTTGAGATCACCCGACTTATAGAGATCATGTGGCAGAGTTGCTCCACTGCTGCTTTTCACGGTCGGCGACGGAGACGCATCCCGGACTTCATTGAACCGGTTCTCCACGCGTTTGAACGCTGCAGCAATCGCTTCCTTGAACTTGTGCTCTCGAAAATAGTGCTCGAATCCCTGAAGGTCAGGGTGAAGGAAGCGGAGCGCGGCCAGTACCTCGCGGTTGGGAACGAAGATGGTGACGTCCCGGTCAATTTCAGCCCGGCCGTCGGTGGTTATATCGAAGAAACCGTCCCGCGAAAGCCGTTCGGCGATGTATCCCTCCTTCTGGATGTAGCGCAGCGGCGCGTCAAGAAGGTACAGAACGATCTCTGGAATCTCAGCTTCCGGAAAACCGGTAGCCAGGGAGCCGGGGTCGGGCATGCCGTGTCCCTGACGGGAAAGGTTCCATGGAGAGAACGACTGACTCGGAAAATGAAAATCAAGTCGCTTGAGCAGAAGTACTCCTTGGTCATGGATCGGCAGTTTCTTCAGTTCGGCCAGGGTTGGCGCGACCGCAGAGATGAGATTGGGAGAACGTACGGGCATATCTGCATGGTAAATTGCCCGGCATTCGGACCGCTTTGGACTATCGGGGACGTTATAGTATTGAAGCCGTTCACACACGCTGGCTCGCGTGTTGACTGACACGTACAAAGGAGACGCAAAACTGTGGATGATCTCGAGGACTATGTTGAAATCTTCGCTGAGGCGATTGCAGAGTTCAAGCTGAATCGATGGTCAAACCTTACGTATTCTTGTCGAACAGCAGAAAGCCGGCTTGGTTCGCCTACTCAATTGTGTCAAGTCAACTTGTGCAACAATGTTGCACCTTCGTCTTCTTGTGGCGATTGCATCATCGGAGCAGCCAAGTTCATTTTTGTCTATTCCGATGGAACTCAATCGGCGGACTACCAAAATGGCTTGGGCCTTCGCTATCCCCAGTGCGCCGCATTCAGGAACAATGATCCTACGAAATGTGTGGCGAAGGTGTGGGGAACTGAACTGGTAGGCTGTGGCGGCCACTTGATGCAATATGCTCAATGGCTCACTCCCAACCCGGGTGTCACGTGCCTGAATGATGTGTCACCGCTTCCTCTGGACTTGGCTTGCTCGTCCGGGCACCCGGCTCCAACACCGGGCATCTTATTTTCAGGTTATGCGGACAAGGTTAGCGTCAGAACTAAGATAACGGCTGTTCCGCTTTAGTCGAACGCTATCGATAAACCGCCGGTCCAAGTTGCGAGAGTCCATCTTTGGAGACCAGCGTATGTCGGTGCCAGAGTCATGCTGCACTGCGCTCAAATAAGGCACAGTCTCCCAATTAGCAAACTATGCCTTATTTCACACACGCGGCGTAGTGAAGGCTGTTTCAGACCCGCATAGGCATGACGACGTACTTCTGTTGGTACTCCGGATTGAATGACTCCGGTGTGATCACCGCTGCGGAAGACCCATTCTTCAGAGCCACCCGCACCGCGCCTTCGGTTCCAATCGTCTTGAGGAACTCGGCGATGTAGTGCCCGTTGAATCCGATGGTCAGGGCATCGCCGGTATAGCTCGTTTCGAGAGCCTCCTGGGACTCCCCGCTACCCGGCGCCGAGGCGCTGACGGTCAACGCGTTCTTGTCGATATGCAAGCGAACGCCTGCCGACTTCTCATCGCTGAACTGAAGCACTCGTTGCAAAGAGCCCATGAAATCGGCGGTACCAAGCACGATCGAGTCCATCGCGTCGCGCGGGATGATCGCGTCGTAGTTCGGGAACTGCCCGACGAGCTTCCTCACACTGAGTATGCGGTGACCGATCTGAAAGAAGATCGTGTTGTCGGTTTCGCTGAATGCGACGGACTCATCCTTGCTCGACCCGAAGAGCGAGAGCAGATCGCCCATGCACTCCCGTGGCAGCAGGACTTTCTGGTACCCGTCGATCGCCAGGCCGTCTTCCTGCACCTCGACGAGGGACAACCTGTGGCCGTCGGTTGCGACCATGCCCATTCGATCTGCGCGAAGCAGCAGCAAGGCAGCGTTGAACAGATAGCGGTCGCCGGAACTCGCCACCGCGAAAAGGCTCTGCCGGATCAGAGTCTTTAGTCCGCGAGAACTCAACCGGACCGTTGCTGCTCCCGCCGCAGGTGCCGCCGGAAACGAGTTCGGCGCCATTCCCGGCATCTTCGTCTTTGAATGGCCCGCGTTGATCTGGATGTGCTGGTTGGGCAGCAATTTCATCGTGACTTTGCCTTCGGGCAGGAGCTTGAGATAGCTCAGCAGCTTCTGTGCGGGTACGGTGGCCTCGCCGAGAGTCTTGATCGCCGCGGGGCATTCGGTCGTCACCGTCCGCTGCAAGTCGGTGCCGGTGATCGAGAGAACGCCACCGCCTCGTGCGCGCAGCAGAAGGTGTTTAAGAAGCGGTTGGGTGCTTTTCGTGTCCGAGACCCGCGCGGCCGCCGCGACCTCGGTAAGCAGTTGGTTACGATCGACGACGAACTCCATCAGTTCGACGTCTGCAGACGGTTTGGTTGGAGGCGCAGGCGCAACGGCTGTAGCCATGTTGGCGTAGTCCTTTCTGGTGTGGTGGGGATGGCTTCCACGGCGAGCCGCAGAATGAGACATTGCCCGCCATGGCGCGAGTCATCGCGCAAAGTTGAAGGTGTTAGGCTTGGTCTACTGGAGGAAGCATGAGCATAAGCGGAGCAGTATCTGAGTTGAATAAAGAGATCGAACGTCTTACAAAGATCCGTGACTCGCTGTTGCAGGGGGCGGGCGCAGCAACTCAGCCGGCCGCCAGTCAACCGGTTGCACCGCAGAAACGAAAATATGTGCGTGCCGCCAAGACAGCGGCCAAAAACGCCGTGCCCGCGAAGAAGTCGACTTCAGCTAAAAAATCTAGTGCGGTGAAGGCAGCAGGCGCTTCGAAGAAGAGAGTAGTCTCTGCTGCGACCAGGAAGAAAATGTCTGACGCGGCGAAGGCGAGAGCCGCGGCGAAGACCGAAACCACGAAGTAGCTCGATGGGGGTGAGAGTAAGCTCTCACCCCCATCCGTTGATCCGGCAGCTACGAATTGAGCGGAATACGGCTCCTAAGCCGCGTCGGCGACGTCCTCCTGCTCCTCTTCTTCTTCGTCTCCGTCATCCTTGATCTCAGCGAGGATATCTTCCTCGTCCCTCCGTTCCGGCTGGACGACCGCTTCCCGCGAAGGGTAAGCCGGCATGTCGAACAGACTCGCAGTCTTCGGGCGAGGCGGCTGAACCGACTCCTCAGGCTTGGCTAGCATCTGCGATGGTTTCGCGCTCGTGGTTTCGGTTGTCCCGCTAGTCCCGGTCGTCTCTTTCTTCACCGGTGTCTTCGTTTTTGCGCGAGCCTCGGCCTGGGCTGTCTTTGCGGCCGCATCCATATCCGCCTTCGCCTGCACTAGTGTGTTCTTCAGGTGAAGATGCGCGCCGACGAAGTCGACCAGCGTCTGTCCCAGCTCGGAGTCGAGTTCGTCTGCGGTTCCGGTGACTGTGAGGGGAGTCGTGAGGGCCATGTTCTCATCGTCCTTCAATTTCTTGGGGACGATATTCACACGGATCTGATCCTCCGCGGTGGAGGTTATGGTCATCAGGACGGCGCGATGACGCAGGACGGGTGCAAGCTCCTTGAACATGGAGGCTCCTTTGTTGGATTGCTTGTTGGGGTTGGCTGTTACCGCGGGCCCGGCGTCTCGATCTCGGGATCGTCCCACTTCAGGGTGTAACGTTCTCCCAAAGTGAGAGACTTCAGGTAGGCTTCCGGATCGTGGTCGCGCTGCCAGAGCAGGCGATACATCGCATTGACCGCGGTCTTCATAATTCGTTTCATCTCTTGGTCCGAGATGTGGGAGAACTCTGGGTTCCCGGCGCAGACCGCGCAGAGCTTACCCGCGTGGACATCTTCAATGGGGCCGTTGCGAAAGGCGAGCGCTGTGATTGTCTTGGCTTCGATGGCGAGAGAAGGATCGATTCGAGGTTTCATGGCGGTGCCTCTGCTAAGGTCCACAATAGTACATAAGTATTTCGTCCTGACTCATGTGCTCCTTAAAAGAAGCCGCACGCGCAGACATGACAAGAATCCGCAGCTTGGAGGTATTGGTTTTCGATGGCAACACGGCAGCTCTTCATCATCGGCAATGGCTTTGATCTTCACCATGGAATTCCCTCCACCTACAGTCACTTCAAGACATTTATGCAAGAGTACGACTCGCATTTGTTGAGGACTGTCGAGGACTATCTCCCTGTGGAGGAGAACTGGAGCGATCTGGAATCCGCGTTAGCCGACATTGATGTAGAGAGCATCGTGAATGACCTCGAGCAATTCATGCCAGGCTATGGTGCTGATAATTGGAGCGACTCCGGCCATCATGACTTTCAGTATGAAGTGAGTCGCGTCGTCGACGGCCTATCGTCGGAACTCAGACATCGGTTTGGACAGTGGATACGCCAATTGCCGATTCCGTCTCGAACAACGGCTTTCCAACGTTTGCAGACGGTCGATCCTGTTGCACTCTTCCTCACCTTCAACTACACGTCGACATTGCGGAGCCTATACGGCGTTCCCGATCCGAACGTCCTCCACATTCACGGCAGCGCCGATCTTCCGGACAGCGAGCTCATTTTGGGGCACGCTTGGAATCCAGCGGAGAGACGCTCCCTCAACGATCGTCCTGACATCGAAGAGATGGACACCCGCTTGATGGAGGGGCACAACATCCTTGATGGGTACTTCTCCAGAACGTTCAAGCCTTCATCTCGCTTGATTGAGGTGAACCGTCCATTCTTCGATCAACTGTCTGGCGTGGGAGAGATATCCATCCTTGGGCACTCGCTTCACGAAGTGGATGCCCCCTACTTTCGGAGGCTACTTGCCATACCGGGCGCAGCATCGGCCCGATGGCGACTGGCCTGTATACCCGACGACGACAGGAACGAGAGAACCGCGCGACTTCAGGAGCTTGGAGTACAGGCCAGCTGCATAGTCACCTGCTCCTGGTCGGACGTTTAGCCACGCGAATGCTCCCGCGCATACTGTTGTAACGATCTCCGCCGCGTGCGCTTCCACAGCTCCGGATCGATGGGAAGGGCCGACATATGCCCGGTGACAGCGTTGAAGAAAGCTCCGTGGTGTTTCAGCCTTCCATGGCGGAACAGTCTGGAGAGCATCGCAAGAGCGCTCATCGCAAGTGTCTGGTTGATGAACGGCTCCTGCCGGTCCAGCGCTTCGATGGCCGAACAGCTTGGCAGCGGGTCCTCCGCCTTTCTCACATCGGAGATCTCGGGATAGAGTTCGCTGACGGTGCGCAGGCGCTCCGCCTTTCGACGGTTACGGTCGTTCAGAGGCTGTCCAAGGATGTACTGCCCGCTCGCAGCATTGTTCCCGAGATCGAGCCAATAACTCGTCCTGTTCAGCGAGCCTTTGAGTGCCTCCTCGATCGAGGCGCGTGCAGAGCGGCTGTCGACGCAACCGATCACGATGTCCGGATGGAGGTCGTTCAGCCGCGCACGCTTGTCGAGATGGATCGGGAGAGCCTTCCACTGCGTTCCCCAGAACAGGTTGATGCGGTTGATCAGAACTGTGGCCTTGTTGAGGCCGATGTCGGAGAGGGAGAAGGGTTGGCGGACGCAGTTAGTCTCGGAGACTACGTCCGCATCCATCATGGTGACCTCGATGCCCTGACTCCGGCCCCAGGCCCTCATGGCCTGGTCGAGATAGGGCAGACTCATCGCGACCGCGCTGCCTGTACCTCCGGCCCCAACGACGAGCACCCGGACACGCCGGTTTTCGAGAAGTCCAGCGGGAAGAGTGTGCTCGATTCGCATGGCAGCTAACGTCCCCCTTGTATGAATTGGGTGAGTGTCTCGGGTAGTGCGATCAGGGAGTCCTTCGGAAATGCTGTGCGCTTGTTTGCGAGAGCGCTCCACAGTCCGTCGAAGCCGCCCTTGTGCCGGGTGAGTCGGCCGACGTTCGAGTGCGTGAAGTTCGATTCGTAGAAGCCCTGTTCCCACGAAGCCATCGCGGCAACCGATGCGCTCTCTGGCCGGCGCATGGAGCCGGTGCAGACTGAGCCATTGTGCGAAAGATTCCAGAATGGCGCGACAGCGAGCTTTGTGTTGGCGGTCGGGCGCCTGTTCTCGACCAGAGCACGAATGCGAAGGCTCCCTTCCCAGACATGCCACACCAGCGGCGGCTGGGGGAAGACCTTCCCGTTGAGGTACTTTTCCTTGCCTTCGGAGTTCTTGTAGAACATCGCCCTTCGCCGCTGTGGCGTCCACCATGCGATCATGCGGTCGCCTTTGGCGAGGATGTTTTCGGGCAGAATCTCCGTTTTCACATTGCCGCCCACGGACCGGACGAGGGCATCGATGAAGCTCACTGTCAACGGCTGCGCGGGTCCCAGCACGGGTGGCGTGTTCTTTGAAAGCGTGACCTCGTGCCTGGTGACGAAGCTCGTACCGCGCCCCTGGTAGACGAGAAGGGCGTCATGCAGCTCGAAGTGATAGTTCTCCCCGATCGACGTCTCGACGTTCATGATTCGGCCCCCAGTTTTGAATGTCCTCGACCAGTTGGAAGAGCTCGCAATTGAAGAGGATGAAACGTTCGACGATCTTCTTGGTCTTCTGAACCTCCGCGTCATCGTGTGGCGAGAAGACCAGCGACAGCGTCGGTTCCGGCGAGCTTTCGAGCATGTGTTGGCTCTCCTCATCGAAGCAGGCCGCGATAGCGTCATGTTGCTTGAAGACAATCAGCAGTGAAGGCAGGGGAGTCGAGTCGTAGTAGCCGTCACCCAGGTCGTGTCCTGACTTCGGATAGAGGCGTGAGAGCGTCTGCATCCGGCGCAGTCTGGCGAGCCATCCTTTGAACCGTCCGTCCCGGTGCTTCAGCAACAGGCGGCGGCCATTGAGCCGTTCGTCTCTATGCTTGAGTGTCTTGCGAATACACTCCGGCAAGCTCTTTTGGACCTCCGGAAACTCGTACTGCTCCCGGGCCTCCTCGTCTTCCTGCTCTGCCCACTCGCGCAACTGTTCCTCGCGGAACAGCGCGTCGTCGTGGTTGTAGACGCGCATGATGCGATAGAAGGAACTCGTGAGCTCCCAGTAGAACGCGGCCCCGAGCCCAGCCTCTTCTTTCTCCAGGGCCTCAAGCGCCTCACCGATTTCGAGGTAACCGCAGTTTGCGGAGTTGATGACGACCGCGAGTTCATTCGACTCGAGGCCACGGTCATAGCCGTAGCGCTCGATGACGTCGGCAACCTGCAGATGGTACTCCAGGTTCCGTTCAAGCAGGTCCAGACGCTCGTCGGTGATCGCCTCCCGGATGACGTGCTTCACGAACTGGTTCCCGCTTCCGTTCGCTTGATTCCAGTGCGACGGCTGTCCGATTCCGCAACGTACGAGGCAGGCACAGAGATCGTAGAGGAGTTCGGAATGGACTTCATGCTCGTAAGAGGTAGGCACATCCTCGAAGGTGGGGAGGGCCTGCCCGAATCGTCCGGCGAGTGTCTCTATGCCAGCGGAGGGAGCATCTCGGAGGGGGGCAGAAGTCTCGGGTCTCCCGGATCGATATGACGATGTGCGGCGGTCGCGACGGCCTCGGAGAGGGTGCGGGATTCTTTGCATTTGAGGTGCCTCACCAGAAGTTCGTTCGGGCCACTGGGAGGAGTGTTGGCTTTGTCCGTAAAGAGCGCCAATAGCTCCTCCGTGGTGAGTTCATTCGGCGCCGTCATGCATCAACCCTTGGAACCGATGGCCCGGTCGAAGGTGTAACGCAGCGCGGTACCAGTGGCGTCGGGACCCGTGAGAGTCGCGGTCGCGATCTCCGGATAGGTCGGCGTCAGGAAGTCGCGGACCTCCTCGACGCTCATCGCCGGCGCAGGATCAGGGATGCGAACTCCGTTGAAAAAGAATTCTCGCAACAGAACTTCTGTCTTAAGAGCAGTAGCCATAGAACAGCTTCTCCTTTGGGTTGGGATGGAGGGTTGAAGGGGTTCGCCACACGCTTCTATCGATCGGCTGGGTGAGGTCTGGAAGCCAACATCCGCCTCCAGAAGTGATCGGCGACCGTGGGGTTCATGCTGAGCCGCAACAGGTCGAGAGTCTCACTTTCACTGAGCTCCGCGACGAAGAAAGGCTCTCCGAGCCGCAACGCCCTCGCAGCGCGGTGGTTCCCGTCGATTAGCGGCTTGCCGCAACCAGCAGGCAGAGTCACCATCAGGCCGTGGCCAGCGTTCGTGGGCAGATGCCAAATATGGCTCTCGAGGATGCGAGCGTGTTCGAGCCACCGGGCCAGTGCAAGGGGCTTGACACGAATCAGATCATGCTTCGCGGCGAGCTTTCGTGCAACGCCGATATGGAAACGCAGCGCAAGTATTTCGAAGTACTCCTCGCCGCGGATGTCTTCGGCCCCGATGACCGGACAGCGTGGGCAGTCGTTGTGATCGCGGAGGCGCAGGCTGGACATAGATCTCCTTCCGCGCGGCGGCGGGAGCGGGTGCCACCAGAGTCGTGGCGAGAGTTGGGAAGAGTTGGTTGCCGGGCTGGTCAGAGCTTTGGAAGAGCCTGCTGGAGGTAGCCGACATACTTCCGCGAGACCACCGTCAGATCCTCCGAGCAGCCTGTGTCATCGGCCGAATCAACGAGGTCTTGAAGGATCTGCTTCAGTCGTTCATCAGCGAAGTGATCGGAGGACCAGCTTGGACCGGGGTTGAGGATGACATCATCGACCGCTTCGACCGCATTGTCTTTGACGAAGATGCGGCCACGGTCCTCCACATCGGAAGCGTCCCAGGAGACTTCGCCGTTCAGGACATAACCGAGTGGCCCAAGATAGTGTTGGACGAGCAGGACAAGCCACAGCCTCAGTCCGTGATCACTCTCGTCTTCATCAGGCAGGATCGTCGACCTGTCCTCAGAGATCTCGAACAGTTCTATATATCCCGGCAGATCGGGTTCCTCACTGGCTGCAACCCTTGCAAAGATGGGCTCAGTGAGTTCGTTGCGCTCTTTCTTCGAAAAAGCGAGTACAGCGGCCGCGTGCTCTTCTGACAGAGGGGGGTGGATCTGGATCTCCCCGCGATAGTAGACGGAGTAGGACATGGTCTTCCTTTCTGGTGGGCTTAGAAGAGGCTTCCCTGAACGGGTGTGACAGAGGCAACAAGAGGCTGCGGCTCTGCCTGCTCCGTAGCGAAGCCGACTTCCTCGCTCGGATCCCCATTGAGATTGGCCGGCGAACGGTACTTGGCTTCGAGTCTCGTGAGGACCGCCATCTCGGCCGTTCGCAGCTCTTCGGCGGCCTTGAGTTCATAGAGCGCGAGATAGTTTCTCGCACGGACCTCCTGCTTGATGGCGCGCTCCACATCGGAAAACGTGAACGTGGGATCACCCCAGCAGGGCCAGGACAGCGTGTTCTTCAGGAACCCGAGCCGGTGTTTGTCACAGGTGAACCAGGTCTCATAGAACTGATGCTGGTTATAGTGAGCAATATGGCCGAAGCAGTTGGAGAGTCGCTGATAGAAGCTCTTGGTGAAAAGGCTTCTCTTCCACTCCGACTCGATGAAATGAAGATACGTGTTTCCGAAGGCGGCCTTGTCGGCGGCAGTACTCCACTGGGTGGGGACGAACTGGGAAGCATCGAAGGGCTTGGCTGGCATAAGGATTCCTGAAAAAGCAAAACGGCCAGAGATGGCCGCTGCTCTCGACAAGAGATTGTGATTGAGGAAGGCTGCTCGCTCCATCCAGATGAGCCGGGTTAGCTGGAGGCGTTGGCCGTGATCTCCTTCCGCGCCGGTGCTGGCGGCACCAGCTTCGGCTGCTCGAAGAACTGGGAGTTCTCGCCCTTGCCGACAAGGTCGATGAACTGCAGTTCCAGCTTTCCGGATTCGATGATCGTCTGCGCCGTCTCATAGATGGCTCGGGCGCGCTGCACTTCCATCGGCTTGTCCGGATCCTTGAGCGCTTCGATGGTCTCAAACAGATGGTTGCGAAGGTCGGTGATTTTGTTCTTCATCGATTTTCCTTATCTGGCGCTTGAGCGAGGCTCCGAGTCGGATGACCTCGGCCAGCTCTGGCGGATAGTTGTGGATCGTATTGCGCCGCATCAACTCTCGACGGGAGATGAGTTCGAAGTTGTCGAGGTCGAGGTGCGCCTTGTTGCCGTCCTTGAACGCGACAGCAAAGCCCTTCGGCACTGGCCCGTGAGTTTGTTGCCAGATCAGGATGTGCTCGCCGACCCAGTCCCTGAGTGGGAAGCCTGTGTCGGAGACCTTGCGTTGCAGGTATCCGTCTTTGGAGAGGCGAGTCGTTCCGATTGGTTTCCAGGTGTGTGGCCTCGCACCGGGTTTGAACTGCGTCTGCGCCATTCTGCCGGGAGCCCAGCCGGGACGGCGAAGGCCCTTGTTCGCAGGGATGTGTCCTCGCAGGAACCGGCATGCTGCTCCGACGTTGTCGCCGCGCCGCAGACGGCAGGCATCTGTCCCGGCGAGGTACGTTGCGGACTTCTTGAGCCCCAGAATCGCGGCTCGCCCGTAGACTGCCGACGGGGATCTTCCCATGGAGCGGGATAAGTTTTGGGTTGGAGTATCAGCGTATTGAGTGCGGAGTAGATCAAGCTCCCACTGTTGCCACGGTCTACGTTGGCTCATCGGCGAATCCTCCAGTTGCGGACAGGACCGCGATCCAAAGAGAAAGGGCCAGCCGAAGCTGACCCTCTCTCTTTGCCTTGGATAATATGTCGGTAAGATACCGACGTTGGAGCTGTTCTCCCTCCCGATACGCTATCACTCGATCACAATTGAGACCATAGCGAACTGGAGAGAGGGCCGCGTCTCGTGTTCCCCTAGTGTTCCGGTGTTGGCGGGCCGAACAGCCCCCGCCAACAGTGATCGCAGGTTCCGGAGATGAACAACTCCCGATCGCGAGGCGGCAGGTCGGGCATTGCCTTCTGGATGAGTGCTCCGGCCTGCCATTGCCGCAGCTGTTCTGCTGTGACCGCCAGTTCGTACCTGCGACTGCATTGCGTGCAGAACACCGTCGTGGTTTCTCCGTTTGAGAGTACGTATGGGTTTGGCATCGATCGTGTCCTCACTGTGTTGGCCTACGTACTAGGTGTCTGTATTCGGCCACCTTCTTCATGAACGCTTGTTGTAGCCCGGGTCGAAAACTCGTTCAAATCTCCGAGGTGTCTACCGCAAGGTCGCCGTCTTCCGGTTCGGGCGCTCGTTTCGAAGAGCGAAGACGGCACGTTCAGAGGCCACCCCTTGGTCCACAATCGAATCCTGGATGAAATCGATGAGGTGCAAGACTCCCTCGATCGTGTCGTCCTGAGCGCGTGAGACGACAGAGCCAAAACACAACCCGACGAGGTGGCGCTTTTGGCGCCGCAGCAGCGCCAGGTCGATCCGCATCGTAAGGGTGACCTTGACAGATTTGGGTACAGAAGCTCTGGGCTTCGGCATACGCTTGGACTCCTATGAGGCCTGCGGATTCTGAATCCGCTCCGAGTGAAATGGACTGGCGTTGAAAGCGAAGGAATGGGCCGCGGGGAGTACCCGCGGCCATTCATCCGAACAATCGCATCTGTTCGCCGACGACGTAGCCGGTTGGCCAGATGGATTCAACCTTCTTCGGCTTCGGTCTCGATTCGAGCAGCACCGGCCCTGGAGTTACGTTCCGCACCGGAGTGTCGATCTCACTGAACATATCCGGGATCACCGGAGTGTTGTCCTGCCACTCCTCCGGCTTCGGAAGCGCCGGTGCAGCGCCGGCTTGCGCAGCGCGTTCCCGTCTCAGTTCGGCCCAGACCGCATCGGCGGATTCACCGACGCCGCCTTGCTCCACCAACTCGCGCGCCATCGCGGCAAGCAGATCGTCGTCCGCATCCAGCAAGTGAATGCCTTCGCCGGAAAACTTGCCTTCCATCATCAGGGCGACGAGCATCTTCCTTCCCATGAGGCGAAGGCAGGTGCGTTGGGTCGTTTCGTCATAGATCAGGAACTTCACGCGGACATCGAATCTCTGGCCGATACGCCAGGACCTGCGCGAAGCCTGTCTCAAGGTGTGTAGCGAATAGCCGGTTTCGTAGAAGTAGATCGTCGGGAACCAAAGAAGATCGAGACCGGTCTCGACCAGTTTGGGGTGTCCCAACACAACCTCGACCCTGTCCTTGATCTGTTTCTCGTACCACTGTTCCCGCTTCAGGGCTGGAACCGAGGCGCGCAGAACAGCCACGCGAAAGCCAGCCTGATGAAGGACCTGCCCCAAACGCTCAGGCACATCGTGTTCGACGGTGAACGTGGCGAAGACCTGGCACCGTCGCCCTTGCCGCAGTTCTTCCCGGATGTCCTCGATGAGTTTGCGCTCCTTCGAGTACAGCTCATCCTTCGGAAGATCGGGCGCCTTCGTGACCAGAAACGGAACCAGGCGTTTCTCTTGCGGATCGAAGCGTTTGCCCCAGATCTCTCCGATCCCGAAGGGGTGGTCGGGGTAGAGCATGAGGCGGTGGAGCATCAGGCTCATCAGGCTGCGGTTGCCGCGATTCGCTCGGAGCGCACTCTGAATGTCCTCCTGAATCTCCATGTAGGCTTCGCGGAGCTTTCCGTCCATCGCGATCTCGCACACGCTTTCTTCATACGGCGGAAGATGATCGGCGATGTCTTCGAGGGAGACGAAGACGGTCGTACTCATCAGAAATTTTCCGAACAAAAGCGGGGAGGCGCCCGGCTTTTTCTGCAGCCGGAACGTGCTCTTTGCGGCCCGCGTGCAGGCTTTGTCTTCGTCCGGGATCTTCTCGATCGACTCGAGGACGCCGTACGCGGCCTGAAAGTCGCTCTGACCTTGGCTGCCCGCCTCGAACCCTTCCTCGACCATCTTCCACGGCTCCATCCGGTAGAAGATGTGGAAGAGGTCCGAGGCATAGCCGCCCATGAGCGTCCCGGTGTTGGCAATCAGCTTGCGGGCGCAGCGGCGCAGCACGGAAAGGTTGTTCCCCTGTGCTGTGTCGTTGGCGAGCTGATGTAGTTCATCGGCGAAGGAATAATCGAAGAACCGCTTCATGTAGCGACCGATGTACTCGAGGGGCGCCATCCGCTGGATCTTGTTGCGGTCTGCTTCCCACAGCGGCGAATAGTGCTCGGTCCCGTTCTTGGCGCGCTGAACGATCTCCGAACGCTTCAGGTCATCGAAGTCGAGCTTGATGAGATGGCCGCCATCAGGGTTCGGGATGACAGCGCCCGTATCTGGGTTCGTGACACACTGCCTGGCGTTGCCGGATTTGGGTGTGTCATAGGCGTGCTTCCAGAAGTAGCTGAGCTTTCCCGTCTCCTTGCTAACGATGAAGTAGGCGGGCCCTGGGCAGAACTCCCGCCACCCTTTGCGTCCCATCTTCCGTAGCTCGCTGACCGAGGTCTTGATGCCTTTGGCAACAGCGTGACCATTGCGCATCCTGACTTCGACTATTCCGTGGGGCTTCGATGGATCGCCTCCATTGCGAAGGTCGTAGAGGACGAAGGTTCGCGCCATGGGCACGGTGATGAGTACCTCGCGCGCCCATTTCAGGACCAGGTGGGGCGGGCACATGACGAGGGTCGAGTAGGGGTTCCCGTTCGCGTGGGCGTGCGCGATCCCGATCGACATCAGTGTTTTGCCCGTGCCACATTCTCCGACGAGCCTCAGCGAGTCCTCTGTTTCGAGGTATTTCGCCGATCCCGTGATGGTCATCGCCTGGGTCGGCAGCGGCTTGCGCAACAAGGTCTTAAGCGCCGGCGCGATCGGATCCTTCGGGCCTTGCAGGGGTGGGTACATCTCGACAATCCGTGCACCCAACTCCGAGCTATAGGCGCGAAGGTAGTCGTGGTATGTATCCACATCAACCTCCGGAGGAACTTACAAAGAAAAGGGCCGGCGAAAGCCGGCCTGAGATCGGTAGGGAAGAGGGTGCTAACGCTTGGTTGCTCTCTTGCTTTGGTCCGCGACCCGGGCCTCAAGGAGGCTCTCGTGAAGGTCGCTCAATTGATCCACGGTCTCCGCGCCCGAGGCTGGCTCATCGGTACCTAACCAGGGAAAGCGGTCTTCGAGCAGTGCAAGGACCATTTCTACGAAGGTCTGAGGCTGGGCTTCGGTATTTTCCATAGGGCTCCCGTCAGGGCGATGGGGCGCACGGCTGCGTCACTGCCCAGAAGTGAAAAGTGCAGATTGTGGAGGGTGTTTCTTGATTGCGGGTTCTGCTATGCCAGCAGCTCGCGCATCTCGAACGTTGGCCAGAGGACAGGACCATTCTTTTCCGGGAACGGAATTGTTCCAGCCGCGCGTGACCTGCCAATCCTCTCAAGCATCTCCTCGCGGGTGGCTTGGATCACGACAGGCGAACATCCGATTCCGGCGAGAGGGACGATCTTCTTCTCTTGCCGCAACTCATCGAGGACGTGGGAACCCCAGCGGGGATCGGCGGGCAGGCCGAGCAGGCTCACCAGGGTGGCCCAAACAAGATCCTGTGTGTGTGGTTCGTCATTCAGGGCGAACGTCCGTCCGGCGCTCCCGTTGCCATGGAGCCAAGAGGAAACGGCGACGACATGACGCAGAGACTTGTTGAGGGCCGGGAGACTGAGGTTTCCTTTGTAGCAGGAGACATCGGCTCCGAACCCCATACGCTGCTTTGAGCCGTCTGGAAATTGCAGTTCGAACCGATGATTCTCCTGGATCGCCGAGGTCACGGCCGCTACCTCAGCGTCGTTTCCGAAGTAGCTGAGAAGATGAGCCTGCTCTTTTTCGCCGACGTAGTGGGAGACGTAGACAGCGATGTGGGTGTTGGTCTTTCCCGAGTTGCGCTGATACTCAAGCCGCCCGAGCCGCAGATGTGCGTTCTGCATCCTTCGTCTCCTTCTCTTTCTTCTTCTCATCGGTGAGCACCAGCGTCCGGCCGTCCGCATACACCAGTGCAAGCTCATTCGAGAAGCGCTCTCGCTTGTGGATCTCAGTAAACCCGTCCACTTTCTCTTCAAAAGTGGTGACGTATTTCACTGTTCTCCATCGGGCGATATGGCGATCCTGATCCGAGCCGAAAACTCCGTTCAAGAGGCCAGCCGTACAAAGCAGCCCAACATGGCCACCGTGGAGGGGAGTAATGGGCCGTCCGACCGCCGACTCTTCTTTGGGTAGAAGAAATGGCCGGGTCTTGTTCCATGCCGCGGACGTGATCGCGAGGTCTTCCAACTCGTCCAGGGGCAACCCTCGATGGACCAACTCGGCGGGAGGTGAGGGCGGCACCTCATAGGGCACTTCGTTCCCGCAGAGCAAGGGGAGTGGGTTTCTCCAGATGGCCTCGATCAGCTTTTGGCGATTCGCCTCATAAGCAGCTGCACTGATGCGTGAGCGAACAGCGAGCAGCGCAACCTGATCGAAGCGCTCTGACTCTGGGTCAGTCAGCCGGACCACCAGGAACCTGCTGAAGGTTTCCGCCAAAAGTGGAACGCACTCCTGTAGTTGTCCTTGAGGAACGACCATCACCAGGATGCCGCCATCGACCAGCCAACGAGCCGTGCGCTGGAGGAACAGGAACTCCATTCTTTTGTTCCCGGAAGAGGCCACCTCGGAATCGTAAGGAGGGTTGAGGTAAAGCAGCGAAAAGCTCTCGACTCTCGCATGCACGTCGAATAGGTTGGCATGAAGTGTGTGAATTCCTGCCTCATTCGCTTGCCGCGCTCGCTCAGCGTCGAGTTCGACAGCATAACGCGAGACCTCAGCCCCTTCAGTCAGTTGCAGGAGCGCAGCTCCGGTGCCGACACACGGGTCGATGACTGCCGCTGGCTCCGGAGAGAAGTTGAGTAGTTGTCTCAACCGCGAGCCTTCGCTGGGCGGAAGAGGGTAATAGCCGAGCTTGATGCGAGCAACATTGCGCATGGGGCCTCGCCTTTTATTTGGTTGGTGAGCGACGACGACAATATGGCGAGAGAGGGGCGGCTGTATGCCTCTCCCTAGTGGGAAGATTTATGTAGGGTGCTGCTCGTCGCTTGAAACGTCAGCTCGCGGTTCAATCCAGACTTTCACCGAATCACCACCGCGTTCTTTGCGAGCCTTGATTCGCTTCTCGGCAGCCGCCAAGCGCCACCTAGCCGCCGTGTCGTTCCTGCCAGTCTGATCGCCGGCCTTGTAAGCCCGGTAGACGGTATGAAGAAGCCAGTAGCGCGCATTCGAATCCAGACTGGCAACTGTCTGCTCGAATGTCTTGGTGGTTCTCAGTTGGAAGAATTCATCCCCGCCACCGTGCCGCACCATGAGGCCAAGCGAACCACCAGGCCCTCTCACGAGCCGGAAATGATGGGAGTGGCAATCCAGACCACCGCAGCGGCCCGGCTCGTCGAAAAGCAGTGCCTCAAGAGCGCCCAGCATCGGGGGATCGACAGGTCTGACAATCAGGTTGTCGTCGGGCTGCCACTTGTAGCCAATTTCCCCGTTGATTGTTGGTTTCTCGCAGCAGCACATAACACGCTCCAAAACAAAAGGCCCGCCTGGGCGGGCGTTGGTAGGTTGAGAGATCCAGAAGCGGGCAGCCGGGTCGAGGCGGGGATGCCGAACATGCGATGGCATCGGAACAGCCTTCAGGTTTGCCGCAAGGAGTCGAAGTCGTCCGGGGCAATCGAGTAGTTCTCAGGACCTCCGTTCCTTACAGCTCTCAACAAGGCTCTTTGCTCCGCTGACCGAACGAGATTCTCGACGTCGCGGCTGCCCATGGCTTGCCGCTCCGTCATTTGCGCCAGGAGAAGCGCCCCGTCGGCCAGAGGGAAAGAGATCTTCTTGTCCGCGAGCAACTGGGTGAAGAGCTTGATCCTTGCAGCGTGTCCCGGTAGTCCAATCGCCATCTCCTCGTGAAAGCAATCGAGCACTGCAGAGTCTACCTGTCCCAGATTGCTTGCGCTCCCCAGGAGGAATATCTGGCTTTCGGTGTTCTGAATGCGTTCACACTCCTGGACCATTTGGCCAATGATCTCATTGGTTAGGGGATCCATCGCTCCGGCTATCCCTCGGTTCGGCGCGACATTTTCGAGCCGATCCAAGAAGAGGATTGTCGGGGCAGTCGAACGGGCCCGTTCGAAGAGCAGCTTAACCCGGTTTCCACTCTCTCCAAGCACACGCGCCTTAAGGTCGGACAGCGTAGGAGCGAGGAGCGTCAACCCGGTCTCATTAGCGAGCACCTGTGCGAGTTGAGTCTTAAGCCCACTATCGGGGCCGGTCAAAAGTAGGTTCCTTGGAATTCCGACCTTTTGAGAACTCCACCTTTCTGCGTCGCGCAGTAGAGCGGATATGAGCTGCAGACGTTCGAGACTTGACCCATCGATTGCCAACGTCTCCCAGGTGTCAGAGTGGCTGACACGAACGCTTCCTCGTTTTCGTGCGGCTTTGGCCGCCTCGTAAAGGTGCTCTACGGTCGGCTTGTCTGGGTGGGCAAGCGATTTCGTGCTTGCAGCGAGGTTCCGAATGTCACGGCCGCTCATTCCCTGAATCGATGTTCCAATATCGTCGGGCAGCGGTAGCAATACGCCGACGGCTTGTAGCTCCTGCTCTAGGATTGTCCTTCGTTCTGAGTTGCCGGGGTTTGGAATCTCGGCCTCCCACCCGAATCGGGAGATGATGGCGTCGTCCAGGGCATCGCGACGGTTTGTGGCTCCGATGACCATGACGCCTGGCGTCTGTTCGATTCCGTCCCACTCAGGGAGAAAAGCATTCACGACGTCGGTTGCAACTACATCGTTTTCCGCTGCGCCACGGCGCCCAAACACGCTGTCGCACTCATCGATGAAGATGATTGCTGGTCGATGGCTCCTCGCATGATCCCAGATTTCGCGGACGCGTCTCCCGCTCGCTCCAAGGTTCTCTTGCTTGAGGTCTGGGAGAGATAGCTTCTGAAAGTCGCAGCTTGTGGTTTGAGCGATGGTTCTGGCGATGAGCGACTTCCCGGTGCCGGTCGGACCGGAGAGTAGCAACCCGTGAGGGGCTGCTGGGTCACTGATTTCAAACAACTCCATTCGGCGCAGTATGTCCAGCTTTTGCTCGTCGGGGATTTGCACCCTTCGCCAGGCATCCACACTGCTCGCGAGACGCTCAAGCTGACGAGTGCCTCTTGTTATCTGTTCTTTTGCATCCCAGCTTGCACGGATCGGCGCGAACAGTCGTTCAGCAGCTGCCAGGTATGGTCGGAATTCAGGAAGAGCTTCCGCGAACATCTTGGGCAAGACTTCCTGTGTGTTCCAAGAGACTCCCTCTTTAGTGAAAGCAAACGCATTTAGGGTTGCGTACACCCCCGAGGGCAGAACCATGAAAAGGTAAGTGTCCCCGCACCGAATCATCATGTGTGGTTTCCCGAGGGCGAAACTCTCGGAGCGATCCGAGTGCGGGAGTTGCCTGATTTCGGCGACGGGGCTGCGTTGTCCTAGGCATACAAACTTCAACGGGGAGAGGGAAAAAGGGATCCAAATCTCAGTGGACGCCTCTGTCTCAATGATGTTTTGGGCTTCTCGCGCGATACCCGCACCGTTGGTCCACAGGTGACGCAAGGGAGAGCCAAGCGAAGCCACTGCCTTCTTCGTGTATTTCTTGAGAAAGCCAGTGCCACCAGAGCAAAATCTCAGCCACTCCCGCTCGGCTGCGGGATCTTCAGCGTGCTCCTTGTGACGTTCAAGGCTCTGTTCGTGTCGGGTCCGCCGTTCGCGCCAGTATTGGTCCAATGTCGCCAACTCATTTGACTCCGCGACAACGTCTCCATTGTAAGACGGATCGGCGTAGTCGGGCTCGAGGACCGTTTCCATGGTGATTTCCTTTCCATCTCTTAGGGTCTTATGCGGCCCGTGCCGACTCTGTAAACATCCCTGGGAAGACGCAGCCAGCGGGTGCCGGGCCGGAGTTTGGTCCCGGCGGGGGGCCGTCGATGAGAGTGGTTAAGCTGAAGATCGCTTCACTGCCACACACTCCGCACCGCCTCCGGGTTGAGTTCGAGACCGTATTGCAGTTCTCGCAGTAGATCGCTTGCTCAACGGGGATACTGACAAAGTTCGGTTCGGTGCGTAGCATTTTGACATTGCGCATGACAATTCTCCATACGAGGAAAGAGGGCAGCCGATGGCTGCCCTCAGTGATGGATATGAGCCCTCTCTCGTCTAGGCTGCGTTTCCATGAACCGACACCTCGAGCGTGTCGACCAGGCATCTCAAGGTCTCAAGGTTCGGGATGGAGGTCATCGAACTGATCCCCAGGCTATCTGTAATGTCCAGGAAGCGCGCCTCCCCGAGGGCGTCGGCCAGCCTATGGGTCTTTTCAAAGCCCCTGGCAGCTGCCTTCATCCATTCGAGAGTGGCTTTTTGGAGAGTCGCGTTGGGTATCAAGCTCGCATGGCGGCTGTGGCCAGCTCGCGCAAGGATCTCACCATAGATCGCTTCTCCCAGGTGTTCCCGGCACCCTTCAATAATTGCAGTGAGTTGGTGGTCGAGAGGTCCACGGGCATCTCTTGGCTCGCCAGAGGTTTGCACCCCAGGGGGAAGAGCCCATTTCGGAAGAGATGGGGCCTGAATCGGTTCACCACGCCGATCTAGCGAGACCCACGTTTCGCGAAACCAGTAGAGGTAGCGACCTAAGCCGAGTGGGACACAGGCCCGGCGCAAGGCCTGGGCTTCCGCCGAGCTTACGACATATTCTCTGTCCGCCCATGCTTCTCCATTCCCGTTGTAGTTTGCTAAACGATGGATCGTGACGGTACCTGAAACAATAATCTTGCCGGTAGCGATCGTTCTTCCATCCCAAAGCTTGCGAGTGAGATTGGGAACTGCCGTTAACGTCCGTTCGAATGACCATCCGGTTGGACTGAAAAGACGATTAAGGCGGTCCGTGTAGGCCCGAGGATCTGCGAATGGCAGAACCGCGCCGCGCCTACCGGACTTGGCCGTACGGATCACCCTCCACTTCACTAATGTGGGATCGAACGGGACCTCCAACTCCGCAAACAGCTTCCGCTGTTCCTCGGGAGAGAATTTCTTTGGTGCTGCCATCGGCGCACTCCTTCCTGGGTTTTACCGCAGACAGCATGAGCGCCCCAAGGGCGCTCATGACGATTCAGAATTAGGGGCTGCTGATAGGTTGCCGCAACCAACAGCATGAGTCCGGTGTCAGGCCATTCTGCCTAGAACGGAATGTCAGCGCTCGTTATCACTCCGGCGGCGAGGTTGCTGCCGTACCCTGGGAAAGCTGTCTCGGCTTCTTTCTCATAGCCGTTGCTTTGAGATTGTGCTTGAGGAGAGGACAACAGCGTCAGGTCCAGAACAACGATCTTCGTTTTGGATCTCGGCTCCCCTGTCTCCTTGTCGTCCCACTGTTCCGTGTGAAGTTTCCCTTCGACAAGAATCTTCGATCCCTTGCGCACGTAATCCCTGACGACTTCGGCCTTGCGCTGAAACGCGACGAGACTGTGCCATTCAGTTCGGTCCCTCCGCTCGCCATTCACTTTGAAGGACTCGTCGGTCGCCAATGAAAGATTGACTACGATCCCGTCGCGCGTTTGATAAACATCGGGCTCCTGCCCGACATTGCCCAGCAAGAAAACTCTGTTGATGCTCTTTGACATGCTTTCTCCTTGTTCTTCGGGTTAACCTCCGACGTGTTGCAAGGCCCACTCTCGGTCTACCTCGACATATTGCCCGTCAACGTATCGAAAGAAGCAGCCTGTCCCTGCATGGATATTGAGATACCTCCGTGTGTCGCAGTGCTTGTAGAGCACGATGTCGCCCGCGTGCCCCATGTACATGAAATGCGCACGGGTCTGCGCGGGTAGTGCAGCTTCGAGGGGTCGCCAATCCGGCTCACGCACTTCCATGAAGCTTCTCCTGGACTGGTGCCGACGCCGCGGTGTCCGCCACCGCTATATGTGCGTGCCTGCATCCGAGGCAGGAGAGCGCGCCTGTAATTTTCTTGATAGCTTCGTCGAATATCTGCGGGAACTGCTTCATTTCGCCGGCCGGTGTGTAGAAGACCGGCGCGAGAGAGCCGCGAAGTTTTCGATGTTCTTCCTTCCACAACTCAACGGCCAGCGTGCCCTGATGACCGCGAAACAGCATGGCTGATGTAATTGCCGGACGCCGTTGTTCTCCTGTAGACAGCAATGCATGTTTTGAGATCGCCAGGTCGTACGTCCGGCCGATGCGCAGCATATCAACTCGGAGGAGTTCTGTTGCGATGACGATGGCGTGCCGTCCGTTTCCAGCGATGGAGTCGAGCGGTTGAAGCCAAGAGAGTGGTTGACCTTCTCCATCAAGGTATGCACAGTAGCGTCCCATATCCGAGACCGCTCCACCTGACTCCGTGCCTCGAAGAACATAGCGTTTCGCAAGGTGTTGGTGCTCTATTGATACGCCGGTCTGGCAATAGATGCCACGCTTTTCAAGAGCTCGAAGCACCGGGCGCCCGAGAGCCAATCCATACTGGGCGTGCCTCTGACTCTCGGGGATCGCGCCCTGACCTCCTACAGATGGAACTTGGGTTCTCTGAACCATGGAGTCCTCCCCTTTATGCCAGCTGCTTTGTGCGGATTGGTTGGCCGAGTGCTTCGCGAATTTGTTCCTTCGTGCAGCCTGCCCAACATTTATAAAAGCGTGGATCCTTGATCTGGATTGCCAGATTGTCCCCGGAGCGGTCCTTGCCGATCTGCGAACAGGACGGGCATCTAGCCCACAGATTGCGGCGGTCCTTCCGGGTTGGCCTGACATAATCGAGAATTCGGAACTCGGCTTGGCTGGACGGGACTTTCGGCGGAACATAAGCTGAGGGGACGGTTGGTTTGTACGCTTCTGGAAGCGACATACCCTGAATGAAGCTCTTCAGTTCCTCCTCCGTCAGTTTCTTCAACCCGTTGAGATAGGACAGTTGGGCTTCCGGCTGCGGAGCCGCCTCGTAGAACCAATACCGCTGGTTGGTCTTGCGGTGCACCCCCAGGGGGGCGCGGATGGCGTTGCCATACTCGCCGTCCTCAAGACGATCCTGCTTGGGAAAGACCTCGATTCCTTGCTTCAGACCCCCACCAACAACAGGGACACCGAGACGAAGGGCAAGGTTGTAAATATAGATGCGGCATTCAGACGCGAGCAGCGGTGTGGCAGTCGGGATCCAAGCGTGCCCTCCGCGTCGAGACTGCTCGATCGCGGCAGCAACTCCATCCCGCTTCAATTCCCATTGAAGCCGGAAAAGCGCTTCTACCGCGCCGTCGAAATCTGCGTCAATGACGATCCACTTGCACCGCTGAGTTTCTGGATTGACAGCGTACAGGTTGATCGTGATGTCGCCATTGAGATGCATTCTCACAACATCTGCGTCCAGAGCTTTAGGTTCTTTCGTTTCCCAATCCCGTGCGAGAAAGTATGGATGCTTGCCATTCGGCATGGCCTTTTGGGACTGGATGCTGTAGGCGCGGCGGTTGACGAGCAAGCGAATGAAGTCGTTGGCTGTGTCCCGGCTTACGTTGAACTTGGTGTACATCTTCTGACCTCCTCTCCTGAGGTTGTGTGGTTGTACCCCGGGTTCAAAACTCGGTCAAATTCCGGCGTGGGCCATTTGCGGCGGCCAAAAAGCTGCGTCGGATTGGGTTTGAGGGCTCGGCGTCGAACCGAGCCCCGATGCGAGAACCGGGGACGGCGCCTGGGGCTGCAGGCGAATCCGGATCTCGGTGCGGATGGGGCTCAAACGGAATAGACCAGACGGGAGTCCCCCTTTGGCGTGTTCCTGTAGTGCTTCTCGTGGTAAGGAAATGTAGGCCAATCGGTCCGGATTCCGGGAAAGGCGATTGCTTCGGCGACGGCGTAGCGGATAAAGAGCGAGCGGGTGCGACGTGCGGATTGACGCATGGGTGTCCTCCAATTTGTCGAATGGGTTGTTGAAACGGGCGTGTGGTGGTGGGAGTGAAGGCTGCTAAGCGTTGGCTGGCTGGATGCGAGACAGCAAGAGTCCAGGCTGGTCAACGTAGTTGAAGAGCTTGTACTCGCAAAAGACTCTGTCAAACCTTTTCGAGGTAAACCGGTCTTCGCACCCTTCGAACGACAACATGTACCACACCTCTCGCTGTCTATCGAAGATGTAGACGGCGCCGGATGACGGATTTCCGGGTGCCATCTGCAAGAGCATTAGGCCCTTGGTTGTTTGAATCCATCTCGTAGCAATGGCCTCTCCGAGCGCCAGGAACTCGTCAACGGTTTGCTGGGGTGAATCGCATGCGCGATCACGCCAGTCGAACATTTTGTATACAGACATCCTACCGAGACTACGTCTCATGGGAATCTCCTTTCTTCAGGGTTCGGGTTGTGGTTGAGGTGCGCGGAGGGGCGTCGGGCTCGGAAGGTGAGGAGCCACACGTGACCGAGGGTGAGCAACAATCCAACTGCGAGGACGGTGAATACAAACGCAAGCCATGGCATCAGCGATGCGGCTTCGTACACGTCACGACCTGTAGTCAGCAAGACAGTTCCGTCGAAGCCAGTTAAGAGGATCGATATGAGCAAGCGACGGACATACTGGTTGGTGAGGGTGGACACGGCCGTGGGACGTGCCACGGTCACGGGATATGAATCACGCATAAGATCTCCTGTTGTTGGGGTGGGTTTTTGTTGCGCGTTACCGCCGGGTTGAGATGTTTTGGGCGCAGCGGGCTTATCCGTACCTGCGGCCGGGAAAATCATGCAATGGGTGAGTGTGGGGAGGGGCCGGGCATACAAGTCGCAGCCCGCGGGATCAAGAGGGCCGCTTCTCCATGCCGGTGTTGGTTCATCGGCTGGTCGGAAGCGGAGTGCGTCCATACGATGAGGAGGGAGGGTTACGCTTCAAAGCAGAACGACTGTTGTTGCGATCTCGCCAACTTGTTTGCTTGAGAGTTGGCTTCAATCTGGACAAGGGTGGCGCCAGGCCGCATTGAGAAGCCGATCTTCTGTTCGAGCGAACTGACTGCGTCAAACGCTTCCCGGTCATGCTGGTGAATCGCAAGGACGTCTGCATCGCTCGAGAAAATGCAAAGGCGGCACGATAGCCGACGAAGGTAGCCGCCTCTTGTCCCATTCCAGTGGTAGTCAGGAACATAGATTGGGTGCAATGGCACCTTCCGGACTCGATGCCAGTCGAGGACATCTTTAAGGCTCAGGTCGAAAATGGGGAGCCAGTTGTACACGGTTCTGCGCCGTGTCGTGAGCTGTTCGTTCGCTTTCCAAGATGTGAGTTTCGAGCGGGGGTTCGATTCTTCCGCGCGAATGCCAATGCAGTTGATGATCACTTGTTCAGGCAACGCTCGGATGAACTTGTCGATTGGCCCGCGCTTAAGGTCCGAGGTACATTGGCGGAACTGTGCAGAGGGGAACATCTCGCGCTGTTCTACCATCTCGAGATAGGTGCGTTTTGGGTTGCGCACAACCGACAGAGTTACTCCGAATTCCTCGCACCACGAACGAGCCCAGTCGACTGCACTGATCGGTCGTTGATGCTCAAATCCGGTGTCGGCCATCACGCCGTATGTGGTGCAGTGTGGAAAGATTCCACGAACGAGGCCTAACATTCTCGTTGAGTCTTTTCCTCCTGAATGGTTCACCACCAACGCAACATTTCTTCCAAACTGCCTGATTAGACGTCGAACGCGCTCCACATTTTCGTCCATAGCCATCTCCTTTCTGCCAGTCACGGCTCAATTGGTAACCAGATCTCGGCCTCGAATTCCTTCCGCTGCCACACTTCATCCGACTACCTCACATTCAGCAGCACACAAAGGGATAGTCAGCTTGCAACTTGTTGTTCTCCAGGGAGATAGGGACGGGCAAATCAGGCCAATGGGAATGCAATAGGAAGGGAATAGGAACTCAAACCCGCCAAGCAGCAGACTGCTGAGGTTTGCATGCTCGTGTCCGCGTGTACAGGGTTCTAGGTATCGAGGAACTCACGGAACGAGACCAGTTCGCCGGCAGAGTTGTTCAGCAGGACATCGCTTTCGAGGAGAAATGTCTGAAAGGTCTTGCTCAGTGCAAATCCGATTCGCTTGCGAACATCGCGTAGTTCCATAGCGAGCACGTAGAGAATATCTGCGTTCGGCGCGAGGTAGAGGATCGTGTCAACGTTTCCCTCTGCATTGAATACGCGTCTCAGTTCTTCATACCGAGAGCTGCCTTTGAGTGTTCTTTCGAACTCGATTCCGAAGCGCCTGGTCGTATTCCCAACCGCAACTTCCGCGATCGCGTCGTAGTCCTTGGTCGTTCGTGCGCTTGAAACGAGGTTCTCCGAGACAATCTCAAGCTCCCATTTCCACGACCGGAGAATGCCTTTCGCGGTAAGCGCGATCCGAACCGCGGCCAATTCGACCGAATGAAGAATCTGCGTTTCATGCAAAATCTTCCTGGACGTGGAAGGCAAAGACAGAAGTATGTGCCCCCTGGACTCGAGGCATTCGAGCCCCATGCGGGTAATTGAGATCACCGGTTGCGACGGAAGCGGACCGTACTCTGTCTTCTGAACGAATCCGCAGCGCTCAAGCCGCGACAGCCTCCAATGCAGAACTCGGCGGTTCTTGGCGATCCCATCCATGCAAGCGATAGCGGACACTTGGTTGAAGGTAAGCGCACGGGCATTGCGGATCGAAAGCATGAGGGGAACATCTGCGGAGTCTGAGAGAGAGATTGAACCAGTGCGGTATCTCATCGGGAGCCCTCTGCAGGATGATCGATTAACTCCAAGCGGTCTTCATTGGGTGAGATGGCCCAGAAGCCAAGGTTCGTTCTAATCCAGTCATCGTGGCCAAGCAAGAGCATCGCTTCATAACGCAAGCCCCGCAGGCTGACCGAAATTGGCTGCGCGTTCTCTGACTTCCAGGAGCGCGAAGTAAAGTCGATCTGTCCATACAAATCCGGTTTAAGCGTAACCAGAAACCTGTCTGCATTCTGACTATGTTTGGCTGCGTGAGTCAATAGCAGGTGCGTACGTCCGTTCATCCGTGTAGCACCTGCGCTTTCAAAGGTTCTCCGAAGTGCACGGCAAGGATATTCAGGATCGAATCCGCTGTTGGAATTGAATCGAATTTGACCGGGGAAAACCCAGCATAGCCGAAGCCTACGGCCATACATCAGGCCAGCCGAGTTGAACCAGGCGGCCCTCCGTCGAAAGCAAAAGGGATCCGCCAGATCCTGCGAATGGGTCGACCACCAATTCGCTCCGAAGCTGATTAGGCGGATCCACATGACTCTAGAGCCTCCAGCAAAGTGGCAAGCAGGGCACGCGCCTGTGCGTTACGCACGGGATGCTCCACATAATGCAGAAACCAAATGGCGTACCGAGTACGAGGCGGCAGCAGATGATTTCGACCCGCGTAGTGTTGAAGCAGTGGTCCCAATTGCCCCATCAGCAGTGTGAACTCGAGATCTTCCTTGGTCGAGGACGAGGTCTCCCGAGCGGCGAATTCATGCCAAGACAGAGGGCAATTGGCGTGCTGTCCATGTCTTTCATACCGCGTCCATATTGCGAAGAATGGATTGGCTTGCTCCAAATGCTCCATCAGCTCCTGCGCGATCTCACCGGGAGTAGTGGGAACAACGCTCTCCGTTTCGGTAGACCTCTGCGGAAGCTGAGCGAACAAGAATTCAGTCATGTCGGCAAAGATGCAGGCATTCAAGGCCTCAAGCTCGATCGCATTTTCGCGATTGTTGCGCTCATCCAACTGGCGAAGTTGTTCCAGGAATGGCTCGGGAACGGCATGGTTGCGCAAGCTATAGAACTGGAGATAGAGCGCCGTCCGCCCGCGGGCGAGGATGTAATCCGTCGCCTCGGCAGAGGCGTTAGCGCGCACATAGGAACGCCACTCGCGGATGTCCTCAAAGTCAGTCGGTGATTTCAACGGCGTATTCACAGCCTTCTACTTACCTTTCATGCCCCCTTGAGTGTCGCATTCCGCTGTCGTTCCTGCTCGAGTTGGAACGTAGTCTGGTTAAGGCGTTCTCTGAGGTTCTGTTCAGTGTTCCGCATCGCTTCTAATCGACGCTCAAGTAATAATGCACCCTGTTGTGTCTCCCGCGTGGAAGGTCTGGGCGACTCGTTGCTGTCGGAAGACAGTGGGCCGGCTTCGGCCTGTTCAGGCAAGGTCAAAGCGGACGACCCAATCTTTCGTTTCTCCAGCTTCTCGGCGTTGCGTTTAATTTTTGTCGAGGTACTTTCTTCAACGCCCTGCGCTCGCGATTGGGCGAGCAGACTCTGCTCTATGTCGGCATTATGCCGTTCGACCAGCTGATTGTAGTGGGCGGTACGACGATCAATTTCCATCCTGTCGCTGACTCTGCCGTTATAAAGCTGAGTAATGAGCGCGACACAGATCGTCTCTTTCTTCTGTGAAGCACAAAGCTGAAGATACAAAGCGGTGCTTACCCCAGCCAGGATTCCCAGCGTGAAGAGGTTCGACCAAAAGTAGAGATCATCGAGTGTATTGCGGACTGTGTCACCTCGAATGTCATCAGCAGTTGCGCCATAGTCCTTTCCATCAGGGTTGATTTGCCCCAGGACATAGTCGAAGAACCCCCTGGATTGCCGCATGGGGTGCGGCGGCATTCCGGTCCTTGCAGAACGCTCCTGCGAAATGCCGGGCGAAGGTATCAGGCATTGGACGGTAAGCAGGAGGAGAAAACACAGACGGTTCATGGCTGTTCTCCGAAGTACAAGTCTGCGAGTGAACCTGCCGATCGCCTTCTTCCGCGACGCTTTTCCTCCTCGCGAAAACGCAGGTTGGCCCCGATAGAAGGGTCGAGTTTGCCCTTCATCTTCGGGTATAGCCGGGAATGAAACCCGTCGAGTTGGCAGGAGGGCGCCTGGCGAACATGCAGGTGGGAATGCAATGTGCCTTCGCGCGGATCGACCATCAGGATCTCCAATTGTCCGACCGGGAGATTCTTGATGTGCTCTTCGAGTGCCCGAGTTTCGCGAGTATCGCTCTCGTTTCCGAATCCTGTCTCCGTGTATTGCGTCGAGAAAATGCCAGTTCGACGGATCGCGAGACTACGGCGCTTGCGCACGATTCGAGACGATGCTTTGAGAAACCATTGTGCAGTGGTCTCGTCCGATCCGTTCATAATCATCTTTGTGCCCGGGGCTGAGCAGATTTCTTCGGCGAACGCACGACTCACTCGTTCGAGTTGGGGGATCGCCTGGAAAGAAAATAGGAACGAGACACGCGCACCGCGTGCAGTTTGCAACACCTGAGGAAAGTCGGGATCGGCGTATGCTGCAATCTCATCGCAGATTACGCTTAGGATCGGCTCATCCTCACCTCTGACCCGTGAGCGGCTGGCATCATACCGCTTGCCGACCATCAGACGGATGTTCTGCAAAAGAATCTTACCTAGAGCCTCGCACGCACGTTTGTTTTTATTGGTATTCAGAGAAATGAATAAGATTAGTCCTTGCTCCACCACTTCATCCATCGTGACGAGGTCCTGGTAGGAACCGGTAACGATCGACAGTTCGTCTTCGAGGAATGCCAACAGCTCGTTTAGCAAACCCTGGATCTTCTCAACGCGGTCCCGGTCCGCCAGCGATCTCTTGATCATTCGAACGGACATCTCGAAATTGAGGCGCATCTGCATGGACACATCTGGAAGGCGAGCTATCCTTCTCTGCGCCATGCCTATTTGCTCTGCCAGCACCGCTTCGTCGAGAGCCATAACCAGAACGTCATACACGTTGAAGACTTTGCCTGTGTAATAAAGGATTCTGACGAGGTCCGAGAGATACGCCTCCTGGTGGCCTTTGAAAAAATCCTCTTTGAGCCCAAAAGATTGGAATATGAAGTTGACATGTTCCTGATAAAGGGCGTCCGGCGTGTAGAAGGGGTTGAGGTGTGCAGAGTTTCTGGGTTGCGATGGATCAATCACACGGAGATCTTGCAGCCGGCCCGCCGCTTCAATATGAGGCAACAGTTCCTCAAGAAACTCCTGGTCCCCTTTGCCGTTGAACACGATTATCGGCATCCTGCGTCCATCGAAGGTGCGACTGAGGTCCTGGATGATGACGTTTTTCAGGAAAGTGGTTTTCCCGGATCCGGTTCCGCCGGCGATGACGCCGTGTTTTGTGCGCACCGAATCGGGCCAGAGAAACGGCTCCTTATGAACGTTATAGCCGAGAAGGGTTGCCGTGTCCCGGTTCGCTGACGCAACTATCTGCGCGTCTTTGGCCGCCTTGATGTGGATTGATGGATGAGGCCAGGACTGTTCACGCTTTTCACGCCTGACGATGAAGTGTGAGAGCCCAAGGAACGAACCGAATAGCAAGACTGAAACGTCCAGGAAGATTTCGAGACACTGAGAGTTTCTGAAATGCAACCTGGAGACCGCTACATACCAGAGCAAACCGACAACCGCGCAGCCCACAAGCACCACGACACCCGCAAGATCCTCGGCGCCTGGCTGTCTGTCTCGCCTGCTGTCGTATCCTGAGGCCATCTACGATCTCCCAAAACTGAAATAGACGAAGATTGCGATGAGGGCTAAGACCAGAAGAGCAACCAGGAGCAGCAGCGGGCTCGGTCTCCATCGTCCTCTTGAGTCGACTGGCTTTAGATCATCGCTGAGCGCCAACAGCAGCGCTACTTGGAGGTTGGCTTCCTCATCCCGTAGATAAAGCTGACGAAGCGCCTGACGGGTTTCTTCGGGTGTTACGTTGCCTCGGGAGTCCATCGCTATAGGACCGCTTCGACCGCGATCGGCTTCGACTGGCTTGTACCGAATTGCAATTTGTAGAGGTGTGGCGGATTCGTGGGGGAGCTCGGGATGCTGAGTATCCCGGTCGCTTTTTGCCCAGGCGCAAGGTCCGTTACCTGAGACTGGGCAGTCGCGACGGACAGACTAGATCCCAATCTGACCTTGAATGCAGCGAAGGTCTGTTCCGAGAGTTGATGGTTCCTGAGGCTCAAGAGAGATATAGGAGTTTGCGTTGGCGAAGGCTGGAATACATCGGGGGGCGTAACGCGGAACGGATCCTTCGAAGAGTTTGTAATGGTGTACCGGATATAGAGCAAGTTCTTCGACCGAAACACCTGGTTCAACTCGACATGGACCTGGTTTTCTGTCGAGACCTTTTCATCGTGGCTGATCTCTTCGGTACCGATGAGCGCTTGGGACAAAACGAGCGCGGCGACCTTTTGAATCTCTTGGTCGCTCGGCGCCCCTTCAGCTACACGGGCGACAGGTTGCGGGAGATCACGAATAAGTACGTTCATTTTTGCGAGATCGCCGGCAGGATCAATCTCGTAATCCAATTGCCGACTCGCGGTCCAGATGAACAGGTTTGTCGCGACGCCTTCACGCAGCGGCATAATGAAGACCTTATTGTCGTGTCGTTCGATCTGAAACGCATCTCTGTCGGCGACGGCGAGGTCCGCGACGGGCTCACCGAGATCTACGACGGTGAGGTGGTCTAGGGCTGTCTGAATGTGTTGGACTTGGTTGAAGTTCGTGGTCTGCGCCCCTGCTGGAAAAGCACTGACCATGATAGCGGCGAGGAAGAAATGCTTCATATGACCCTCCATTTGTGAGGACTGCCAGTGATGAGGCTGATCTCTTCTTCAGCCTCACCACGGACAGGTTAGGAGCGATCCACTACTCGTGCGGAACGCTCGTATCTTCGAAGATGAGCGTGCGTTTCCCCTTGTACTGAAAGAGGAAGGTGCGCTTTTCTCCGTCTTCTCCGTCCGAATTTTCGATCCGCTCCACGAGGAATGCTCGCTGCTGATCGTCAAAACGAACGAATCCGTTGACTATCTTTGGTCGACGTACCGGGACGCTCGTTCCCCCGGTCTGTTCGGCAAAGGCGTCAACAACTTCCTGCGGAAAAGTCTGAAAGAGGGCGGCACCGGAACCTCGGCCGTTGGTGACGATGGTGCTCATCGCCTGTGCCCAAGCTTGCCGGTTGTCCTCTTTCCCCTGAGCCCAGTAATGCATGAACAAGGCCAGGGAGCTGAATTGATCCTTGGACTCCTGCTCATATTCCCAGAGGGCCGCTTGCGCCTTGTTTCGCGCAATTACGGCAGACTTTCGTTGCTCTTTGTCTTCGCTCGTGCGCACCGCTTCCCAAAGCGCCTGAGCATTGCTGTATTCCAGCCGAAGTTGTTCCTCGCGCTCGGTAACCTGCGTTGCGACATCCGCAAAGATCGAATTGACCAATTGACACTCCTCAAACATCTCCTTGGTCACGGTTGCACCGGAGAAGAGTCCGCGGAAGTCCTCAATTGCCATTCGCTCCGAGAGGAGATCGCCCATTTCCTTGCGAAGAACGTTGTAGAGCCGACCGACTTTGTCCGTAGGCGCGACTTCCAGATGAAGTGGCATGTCCGACACTCTGCGCTCACGCTTGTAACGGAGCCAGGGAGCTGAACTGATTTCTTTCCGAATTTCGCTGACGACGGATTCGTCGATGTCGACCTTATGCTTGAGTGAATCGAGCGCATTCTGCAATTGTTCGACGAGTTTGTAAGCCAAGTCCGGTCGTCCTGCAGCTAGGCATGAGGTCTTGAGATCGGTGATTGAGCCAATCCTGTTTCCTCTTGCCTTCATGGCGACCAGATAGACATTCCACCAGGGAGACTTGGCCTTTTTGTGCTTTGTCTTTTCCTGATGAAATTTCTCTCCATAGGCGACCCTTCCCGCGACGAACTTCGGGAACTGATCGGAGGGTATGGTGCAGATATTGTCGAAGTCGAAATCGCCACCATTTCTGGCGGCAGTCGCTGAATGCAAAACGTAGGATCCTCGCATCCGGAGCTGCTGTCTGAGAATGTGGGCGACTAACGGTTCCGGCAAAACTGCTTTGCCAAGCGCCTTCGTCAGCATTGGAACCAATTCGCTGTCTTGAAGATGGCGAACTGGCAGAAGATCCTCTTGCATCCGTATGGGGTAACGGACACAGAGGCTTTGGTCGGCCGTGAGAGAGGTGATTGCAGTGCTCTCTGGGATCCAGTCGGACGCCGAGAGAATCTTCCCCTCGTGTTCAATCAGTACTCCGTCGTCTACCAAGGCGAACGCTGGCAGACGGAGACCACCACTGGTAAAGATGCGAAAAGCCCAGCGTGCAAGCTTGCGGTTGATCTGGTTCGACACGTAGGGAAACCGAATGCTGTTTCCGCTTTTGTCCGCCAGAAGAGCCGCTTCCGCCGAATCGATTCCATCTGCTTGGAAGGTTGGATCACCCTCCAGAGCTTCCGGATCAAAGCTGTCATCGAACGACGCATCCTCTTCCGACTTGCCCAGAAGTGCGAGCAAAGCCTCGTAGTTGCCGTCGTCCCATGCCCTCCGAACCTTTCGAACTTCCTCGATTGCGCGAGGAATGATCTCAAGCTGGAGAGACTCGTCGCAAGCGTGCTCGACCAGTGTGTAGCTCGATCCATATTCGGTGACTCGTGACCATTGCTTGATCCCGAACACCGCAGGACCGCTAAACAGCCTGCCGGAAGTTCCAATCTGGGGCAGATAGCGAACACTTCCCTTGAGACTTGGTTTGCAGGCGCTCTCAGGCAAGATAACGTCGACCGCGAGCTTGTCCGCTACGCGATCGCTCATTGCCTTCACTGCGCCCTTTGCCTGTTTCGCGTCATTGACATCGAATGCCAGTCGGAACTGGCAAAATCGATCGGTACTGAGATGGAGTTTGCGGTAGAGAGACTCCCGAAGCCAGCCACGGCAATCGTTCGTGCCAAGGACATGGTCCTCGACAACAACGATTCGCAACTCGGGTTCTACCGTTACGAACTTGCAGTCGGAGATAAGGATCGAGAAGTACACGATCGCTGCTTCCGGCCAGTGTTGAAAGCGCTCAGCAATGGACTTTGCGTGGGTGTGATCAACAAAATAGAATTTGCCGTCTTTTGCCGACCCGCTCGCGCCTACAAGTTTGTACTCCACTCCGCCGTAAGAAAGCTGCGCCATTCGGTTTTCGACCAACGATTGCTCGTAGGGCGTCAACTCCATGGGCACACTCACACGTGCTACGCGAATGCCTGGATAGACCTGCGCGAGGAGCTTTCCCTCGAGCGTGTCTTTCCGGGCCAGTTTGGTGGCCTTGCGAGTCACTTCTCCATTCGCATCAATCTTCAGCTCAAGAATGAGCATCGAATCAATCGTCCCGGACTGTGTCTTATTCGCCGTCATCGTTTCTCCTCACTTGTCTGGCGCTCCAGATGAGTGATCGAGAGATCTCGCTGTCCCGAGTTCGTCTCCGTCTCCCTGGTTGCCCGTGTTAGGGGTGGTTGTTAACCGAACCAGGTCTCAGGATGAAAACCGGGTCAGCGTGGAATTCCTCATCGCCTTTGCGATAAGGGTTCAAGAGAGGCTGACAGGGGCCTTATGGAAGGTGTGTCTCCTCTTTGAAAATCGCTGACCACAACGCTCGTTACTTTTCGAGCGGTCGTTTCACAAGAATTGGGTTGCCTCCTTGTATCTCTGCTTCTGCACGAAAGGCTGTGACCACATAGATCACTCCGCCCTTCGACCGAAAGGCCTTGATCAAGGCATCGCTCTCACTTTCTGCTTCATCGCCGAGTTCAGGTTTGGCAGGTGAGGTACCGTCCTTAGCGAGAAAGAAACGCGCTACTTCCTCTGGCTGTCGGGATCGACGCGGACGTCTGCCGGGTTGAGGTGCCGGTTGTGAACGGTCCTCCGTCTTTGTTGAGGCTGTTTCCATCGTTACTCTCCTTTAGTCCTTCGACGAATTGCTATCGACTGCCGCGAGAATCTGATCGCGCCTCTCTCCATCGAGAGACCGCTCGCCGTATTCAGCGATCCACAGGCCATCTGGATTGAGTTCGCTTCGCTGGTCTGCGACAAGCCTCACATGGTACTCGTTGACGAGCCGGTCGGTGACCTCCGTCCCGTCTTTCAGGTGGTGGACTTCTTTCACTCCGTAGGCAGTGAAGGCCAGCGGATCTCCGGGCGTTGGATCGATTTCGTGCAAGTGGAAAACCGACTGGGTTTGATCGTCGTCAATCTTTCCGCGAATGTTTCCATCCTTCATCGCCTTCACGGTGTAGCCACGCAGATTGCGTGTCATCATGTTCAGGCTGGCTGCCCAACGTTCATCGACGTTCGCCGGTGCGTAGTTGAGGTAAGTCGACAGAAATCGCTTCACGAACGCCTGATTGAGGAATGCGTCAGTTCCGCTTCTGGCAGAAGCGTCTTTGGAGCCTGGGATAGGCTTGCCGAGGACGGTCGCCTCACCATTTGGACCAATGCGAATCACGGTGGGCGGCTGCATCCGGATAAACAGAGCCATGCCGACGGCTATGAGAGCAACCGCAGCCATTGAAAACGCCAGCAGCCATGCCTTGTTCCCATTTGCAATCTGCTCTCCATAGACTTCGTAGTACTTAGGGCGAACATCAGTGTCGACTTCTTTAGCGCCTGTCATAGCTCACTCCTCCGTTTCATGATTCGCGTTGGTTCTCGCGTCGTGTTCCTTCGTAACTGTTGGTGAATCCCGTCTTGGCCGCATCCACCGAACCTCTCGCGGTCGAAGCAGCCCTATCGAGGACATCGCTTACAGCACTGGAGACTGTATCGACTCCTCCGCGGACCGTGTCTGTTGGATGGGACACCTTCTGCGCGACCGACTGCGCAACACGTGATGTCGTTTCGACTGCATTCGTTACCGATCCTGCCGTTCTTCCCGCAGCACTTCCTAGACGTCCGGCCGTGCCGGTGGGGTCTTGCAGAGCTTCAACTACCGCGCCTCCGGCTCGGGCCATTGTTCGCCCGCCAGAAACCGCACCCTGCGTGGCCAGCCTGGCTGCGTGATATGCGCCCCAGCTAGCAATCCCATGCCGTCGGGCGAGTGCAGCAGAGGGTCCCGGGCTCAAGCGGCTTCCGCTTGATTGCCGGCCACCGGCGGCCTTCGATCCCTTCGAGTTTGCCTCCACAGCGGAAGCCCCGGCAGCCGGTGTAGTGGTAGAAGAGGCAGCCGCTCCTCCTGGCCCTGAGATAGAGCGGAGGGCGTCACGAATCTGCTCGGCGTGGGCCTCGCCCAGCGGCGACGACACCTCACCGGTTGAGGCACTCGAGGATTCTGGGCTGACTTGGCTGAAGGTTCGAGACCCATTGCCAGACGTCGAGCCAATGTTTGAAGCTCCCCCTGTGGGAGAACTGTCCGGCGATCCGCCTGTACTCTGGGCCCCCGGCGCAGCGGAAGCCCGTTGCGCAGCCGCTGGCTGGTTTCCGATGGCAGACGTTCCGAAGCTGGTCGACGGGCTTGATGAAGAGGCGGGGATCGTACCACCAGTACCGGAGCTACCAGCAGTGCCTGCAGCCGCGGCCCCCGCTGCAATTCCTTCGACAGCCGCAACTCCGGCGGTGAGTGCCGTCGCCGCAGCGCCTATCATTGCGGACGCGGTAGAGCCCACATCTCCACTGACGATCCGTTTTGCGATGAACGGGATGACCGCGATGGCAAGCGAGTAGATGATGCTGGCGACCCCAATAAGGAAAGAGCCTTCCAAATTCCCCAGGCCTCCGAGGAAACTGCCCTGGTTGAGCATCTGCCCGACTTGGCCCATTTGTACTGCACTCAGGAGTGCGCCGAATCCGCCGTAGAGGATCGGCCAGGCGTTCCATATGAAGACGTTCTCGATGTAAGCCTTCGCAATCCGACTGGCAGGGTTGAGCGGCAGCAACGCGATCACAATGGGGCCGAAGATATAGAGGATCGACCCATAGAAGATGTAGAAAAATCCGAAAATCGCTATGACCACCGGATAAAGAATGTACGCGACGATGATTAAGAGACCGTCGATGAGTCCGGCAATTCCACCGGAGATCAAAGACCACAGCTGCTGGTTGGCGTCCTGGTTGAATTGTGTCTGGATGTCGTTCTTCCAGTTGTCGAAGAGGTTGACGGCTCCTGACGCATTACTGATCCAGTTGCCCGCGTTCACGAAGCCCTGGTTGAGGGTCGAGAACACAGAGCTGTAGTTCATAATGACCAGCGCCGTAGCAACATACTTGATGAGGTTTGTGCCCAGCCCTCGTACGTCACCACCATGGAGGGCTGACTGATATACCTGCCAGAGAAAGCTGACCAACAAGACGACATAGGCCACATTCTGCATCCCGGACGTGATGCCCGTTGAATCGATGCCTGACAACGACTGCGTCAAGAACCTCTCGAACAGGTTCAACTGCGTCCCCTGAAAGAGAGCAAGCATCGATACGGCGGGATGTAGAGTTGCGGTCAAGAAGGTCATGACTGTCTCACTTGTTTGTCAGCGTCCCGTTGATGAGGCTGTTATTCCCCGTGTTTCCAATCGTGGAGAGCTTTGAGATCTTGCTCTGATTGGCGATGTCGATTCCTCGCGTGCGCATCAATTCCGCGAGGGCGGCTTGCGTATAGGCATTTGCTCGAACGACCCAGATGTCAGCCTCCGCTTCGAGGATTGGCGCACTCCCAGGCGCAGCAGCTGATATTTGCTGGCCCATCTGGTCTGCCTCAGTCAGCTCCGCATCTGCAAGCGCGTCGATCTGCACAGCGCGTTTCATGGCGTCTTGGGCCTGAGCGTCCGTCATGTCCGTCATGTTCCGCACTGACGATGGCGCAGATTTCTGGCCCATAACTACGCCATAGACACTCTGGAATTGCGGAGAGATTGCAGTGACGTTGCTGGGATTACGGGAGAGCAAGAGCGACTCAAGATTCTGAGATTGAGGAAGTGTGGCGCTCGACACGTTCAAAGTGCGGAACATGTTGCTTATCTGCGTGAATTGGTTTTCGGCCTGCAACACCGAAGCCTTGGCCTGGTTGATGGCTGCAATTGGGTACATCACTTCCTGCTCGTACTTTGCAGTCGTTTGCTCCGCCTGATTGATGTCTTTGAGTGGAGTTGCGATGTATTGCTGCATCAGCGACTGTACCTTCGACAACGCGGCAAGGATCGCAGCTGTATCGATTCCGAATTGTCCATGTGCAGTGGTCGGGATGAGCACCAATCCGACGAGAAGCGCAGCGCATACTTTTAGGAAGGTGGGCCGATACCAGGGGTGCTTTTGTCTCTGGTCGGCTTCGTAGTCAGGAACACGCTTGACTGGATCCTGCACTTTTGCCTTCTTGCGGCGCCAAAAGAATGGCCTGCGGACTCTGCTCGTGCTCCTTTTCTCTTCAGACATAACGGCTCCTTTTACCGCGCAGTGAGTGACCCGGTGATCAAGTTGGTGATGCCGGCTGTGGATGAGGACTGTCGTTTGACCAGAACGTTGTCGTGCGCGATGCGTCCAGCTTCCTGCCTGAGTTCGGCGGCAAGCATCTTTTGCATGTATGCCTGGCAACGCAGGTTGGCTATTTGCGCTTGCGCGGTGATGTAAGGGTTAGAGCCCGGAGTACTGACAGCAACCTGGTTCTCCATCTGATCTGCCGTTTGAAGAATCGAGTCCTGGGCTTGGTCTGCAATCAGAGTCGTCTTGAGATTCTCCTGACCCAAAGAGTCGTCGATGTCCATCATGACGCGGTCCTGAGGAGACGCCGCGCCGGCTGCCGGGATCGCGCCAAACGTTGCGGTAAAGCTCGTCTGCAGAGAAGGTATTTGGGTAGAAAGCCGGCTATGCAGAATCGACTCAAATTGCTGAGGCGCCGCCAGCGTTGCGCTGGAGTAGGAGGTATGGAACAACTGGTTCATCTGGCTTCGGAAGGTTGAGATCGAATTCGATACAAACCCCCGCACCTGGTTGATTGCAGCCAACGGCCACATCGTCGTTTGATATAGCTTCTGCGTTGCCTGGGTGAGTTGATTGACGGTTTTGAGGGAACTGCCGATGTCACTCTGGATCGTTCCGAACAGCTTACTGAATATGTCACCGAACTGCGCATGGGCTTGAGCCGGCAGCGCCGCGTACCCAATAATCAAGAGGGTGAGAGCCAACAGCCAGCGCTTCAACCAGCCGACGCGCTTGGGCTGCGTAGCAGACAGATCTGCTGTTTCGAGTGGCGTTCCATTGAGCAGGACTAGCTGTTTCGGGTCATCGTGTTGATTCATTGGGCCAATGCCTCCATTACTTTCCCCGAGCGTTCTTCCGCGAGGGGATCGAGATGAGCCAGCCCGCGAGGGAACTTGTTGGCCAGCGATTCATATGCCATGAGAAACGGGAGATCTTGATGCTCGTGCAACCACCACTTGCGATAGGTGCGCTCTCTCGGGTAAGTAGTGGTGATCCAGTAATCCACGGGTGTAGGCGCGATCCGAATGACATGGGTCGACTCAGCCTTCTCACCGATGGCAATTAGAAATTCTGCGCTGTGTCCCTTCTTCGGTTGCGCAAATGCCTTGATCTGGTTGATGGCGGTTTCGTTCAGGTGCAGTTGCTCGCGGTGTGCCGTCATATCGCCAGGCTGCTTGCCTATGATCTTGGTGCTGGCATTCTTCGCGATACCGATGCCATGGGGATTTGGTTTGTCCGTGGTGCCCACGATCTGTTCGGGGTTCTGGCCGATCAGCCAGACGCTCGCGTAACGCTTGCGCGCCGTGAGGAACTCTTTTTCTACGGTCGCCGCGAGAATGGGAGTGTCCAGGACGATCTTGCACTCATCCATCATGCTTATGCTCGGCCGGCCCGTCAGACCCGACGTGCGATGAATGGATGCGTGAGCGATCTTCAAACTCATCGCACCCTCAAGACGCGGATCGTTCTTTAGTTTGGCAATGTTGAAATAGAGCCAAGTGTTGCTCAGGGGAACATTTGTCGTACGGTCGAATAGCTTCGCATAAGGGCCTTCGTCGACCCAGACTCGGAGCTTCGTTGCCGCCAGGCGTGCCATTTCATTGACCTTTTGATTTCGATCGCGATCCTGCCAATGCGCAAGTTCCGCGGCGAGGTCACCAAAAAGCGGGATTGGATTGGATGCCTTTGCACTGCACCGCTTGTAGGTAGAAGCGATCGCATCAAGTAGCACGCTGTCCAGAAGGTCGATGTCGAGGTCGGGCGGACTGTTTTCGCCTAACATATGTCTAGTCAGGTTTTTGAGATAGGCGAGCTGGTCGTTCGAGGGTCGCAGCTCTCCCTTTGGGAGATCCCAGTCGTTGATTGTGGCGTCGCTGTCGAGAGAGGCTTCGATCATTTCGCTGCCCATCAACTCAATGAGCGGCCTGTAAGAGTCTCCGCTTTCGATGATGGAGATGAAGGCATTGCTGCGTGCCGCCATCAACAACAGTTGCTGTGCCAGCAGGGTCTTACCGCCTCCGGTTGTCGCAAGCAGCAATCCGTTCGCATCTGACAAGTCGGGGTCGAACATGGAGTATGGAATCAACTGGCGATAGGGGGTCTCGAAAAGAATGAGGGGGCTGCGGCGAGTGCCCGTCCAAGGCATTTCGACAGGGACGAGATCGGCTACATTGGACGTGAGCATGTCCTGCTCGCGCTTGTCGGACTCTCCCATGCCCGGCAATGTCCCGAGAAAGATTCGGCGCTTCGCGATTGTCTCTGCCACAGCTCGTGAGCCGTTCATGTGTGTGAAGCCGTTCAAGACTTCCTGAGTCCTGTTTGCGAGCTGACGCTCTGCCTCCTCTAGGGTGCCGAAGGATATTGCAGCTTTTGAAGTCCTCACAACGACTGAGACACTGAGCTTTGCTGTCTTCAGAGAGCTCGAAATAATATCGCGCTGGATTTGAAGAAGCTGGGCCTGCGCAACCTCGGCCTCGGGATTGACCTTGAAGTTTCCGTTCGCATCCTTTTGGGCCGCCGTCATCTTCTGCAGACGCTTCTTGTAGCCCTTGAGAACCTTCACCTGATCCGGGATCACAACCTGCCCGCTGACCACGATGGGAAATCCAAGCGTGGAAAACTTCTGCAACATTCCTGGAAACGTGGCGTCGGGAAGCTCCTTCAAGCTCACAACGGAATAGAGGTACCCGTCGATGTTGAGATACGTCTCGGTTTCGCTAAGGATGCTGGATTGTGTCGCCTGTTCCCGAGCGCTTCTGTACTCGAGCATTTCTTCCCCTGGGACATAAGGCCGATGGTCGCGGCGGGTGGGGTGCTGGGCGTGCTTCAACTCTTCGAACAACTCCTGGGTCGAAAGGCGGCGGGGTCCCAGAGCCGCGACCTCCATCGAGCCCTCTACGCCACGAAGCAAAGACTCAAACTCTGCCAGGTAAGTGGCGTGTTCCTTTCGCGTGCGTTGGATTGCCTTCTTGCGACTTGGCGTGAAGCCCCCGAGCTTCCGATTCTGCTGGGCAGAGTGGTAAAGCTTCGCGTGGACCCGCGGATCCCAAATAAAGTACACATGCAGTCGAGGTTCGAAATAATACCCATTCTGTTCCTTCTCTCGCCACATGTTCAGGCGATGCGCATCGAGTGCCATTACCTCCGACTGCTCGTTCCGCTCCTGATCGATATAGCTCTCGAAAAGTCCTCCAAGATGCTCTGAGATCTCGTACCGGAACTGAATGCGCATGCTGACATCCGGCACACTGCGCAGCAAAGCCTCAAGCAGCGACTTGCTCCGATTGCGGTCCTCGTCGGTTGCGAAGTAGGAAAGAACGCCCTTCAACTCGTATCCTGCGACAAATGCTCCGTTCGTCCGCACCATGATGTTGTCGTCAACAGGAAGATCGCGCAGTGGAAGCAACTCACACACCGCTGGGACCCTGAGTCTCTTGTCGTGCTCCGCATAGGTCATTGGCATAGATTTCTCCTCTCCGTCGAGGAATGTGGATCAGTGTGGAGTCCACCTTGCATCGCTTGGACAAGCGGATCGAACCGCTTGCTGAATCTGGAAGCAAACACAACGCTCGCTAGAACTGCCCGTGCCGCATCGCGGTCGAGGTACATCACCACCGCGCCGTCATTGCCCGTCTCGATCGAAATCCGCATAGCTCAGTCCTCCTCAACGATGTAAGGCTGCATCAGTTCCGAATCTCGCTCAAGTGCGCACCAGGCTTTTGGGGAGAAGAGCGACCGCACTAGATCGGTGAGGTAGCCTTTGGGCTTGCCGTACTTGAAAAGGATCAGGAACGGAACCGCGAGCACTGGAACGACGAACTCCATGAAGATGTTCAGCGGCATGCCGAATATGTGTGCACTGTTTCCGGCGAAGTGCGCGAGCAGATTCATTGAGGCGGCGAGCGCAAGCACAAAAATCAGGTCTTCGAACTCGAGGCCGAGAAAGGTGACCTTGGTATGGAGGTTGCGATGTACAGGTGTCAGATCGAGACTCATACTCACTCCGTCAGATTCCGTGTGCTTTTGTAACCATTGATTCGGCGAAACGGACGATCCCAGAGACCATCAGAGCTCCCATCGCCGCGACAAACTTTCGGATCCAGGTCGAGCCTGGATATATCTCAGAGACCACTCCTCCCATATGGAGTGCCATTGCCCCTAGTTGGGTGAGCGCGAACATGGGGAGGATCACGTTCGCTGTGAAGTTCACGAGGCTCATCACCGCGGTCCAGTAGACGTCCGCGTTGGTTGGACCCGCATTCTGGACAAAACCTTCGAGTGCGCGCAGGAATCCAGAGCACATCAGAGAGGCAAACCCTCCATACAAGAGCTGCTCGAAGGGGCCGCCTTTGCTGTAACGGTAGACAGCTCCCGCAAAAAACAACCCAGCCATCGTCGGCATCATCGTATTGCCGGCCCACGACGCGAGATTTGTGATCGCACCATCGAGACTCATCGGTGTCCTCTCATGCGGCCATGGCTTGGAAAAGTTTGAGGAGACCGGTTATGCTCAAAAACGCAATCGCGGCGAACACAAGCCGGGTCCATGGACGGTGACGAATGAAGTTGATGACCGCGCCTACACAGGCAAGACCTGCAGCGGCGGGCATGATCTGTCCGACGACGTAGTTCCAAAGGGAAGTGAGCATGTCGGTCGTCGCATACTCCCCGCCGGAGTTCCAGCCCTGCATCAGCTGCATCGTGGCCGACAAACTCATCAGAAAGAGAGCTGCAACGATTGATCCAAGTGGATTCTCTCCTGCGGCCCCGTCGAGAGCCGCTTTGAGAACGAAGTATGCTGCGATGACTGGGACCAACTTCGCGACGACGATCTGGTTTACAAAGCTCTTGAAGACCGCCTCCATGCTGGCAATCCAGCTTGTCCCTACTGAACCGCTCCCAGACGGAATGGTGATGCCTTGTGCCGCAATCCACGACAAGAGTTGAGGAATCGTCAGGAGTACAACGGTCCACAATACCCACTTACCGGTTCGGCCGTTGACGTGGAAGTTGGTTCCTCCTTCATGTCGAAGGCTGACACCCGCGGCGGCCAAAGTGAGGAACGCCGCGGGCACAGCGAGGTCAAACAACATCTGAAGAAGGTCGAGTAGGAATTGCGGCACGGGCATCTTGTCGGCCTCGTTATTGAATGCCTTGTGCTTGGGTGATAAATCCTTCCGCCATACGACCGAGGCCCGAGATGACCATCAGAGCAACACCCGTGACGCCCCATCCCATATACCCGCGGCCGCTCTTGAAGTGCCAGCCCGCGACGCCGAGGCACGCAACCGCAATTACGGGTGCGATGACGTTGCATCCCCAATTGACGATGTTGAGAACGGTGCCTTCAACCGTGGTCGCTTGCTGACCCTGAACGGCCTGCCCAAATTGAGGGGAGGTTCCGAGATTCTGGGCGGTGGCTACCAAAGGAGCAGCGAATTGCCCCAGGAGGATCAACCCCAACGCGAGCTTGAGGACGATATGCATCCAGTTGGGTTCGCCGGGCCGATGAAAGGATGTGGACGTTGGGGCGGGCACTTTCGAGCGCCGCCAGAAGGCAAATGCGGTTCTCATACGTTTTCTCTCCTGGACGCGGCTGCTCGGGGCATCCGTGTCGAGAGAGAAAATGCGGCGGAACTGAAACTCGGTCAAATCACGAATTGTGGAATTGAAGGGTTGGGTCGAGCCTCAGAGCAACGGCTGGGCCGTGATTGTTGGTGTTCTATTGGGAATTGCGGGAAAAACCGCAGCGCCATCTCAGTGAAAGATTGACTATGCTCGATGACCGGGTTCGTTGAGTGCGGCTAACCCCTCAAATGTCAACGGTTATGGTCGGGGAAGGCGATCTTCCTTTGATGCCATAGCACAGTGACTCATTCTTGTGGAATTTGCTTCAAAGAGTACAGTGCGTTATCCGGCCGGACGGTTCTTCGAACGGAACTGTGAGGCATTTCGTATGGCAATCCTTCGAAAAAACAGTGGCGGATTTTCTGGGGTGATGCTTCGATTGCACAGTGACTGATTTGGCAGGCTGATTGTGCGATAGGCAGATCGAATCATTCGGCAGGGTCATGACTCGAACACACAGTGAACCATCTTGCTGGATAGAGCTTCGGATGGAATTCCCGACAAAGCAGAACGCGGGGTTGATCCGGAATCGTAGCTGGGTATTCTCCTAATTTTGGGCAAAGGAAAGCCCTGGGCCTAGACCCAGGGCTATGGGAGCTTGATCTTTTGGTGCCCCTACTGGCTTAACGCCGCGACCTTTTGCAACGTGGATGGGGTTTGCTCGTGTTTCGTGAACACAATATAGATCTTCGTGTCGGCAGGGACGGAGACCACGATGCGGCTATTTGAGTTTAAGTTCATCAGCTCAGTGTCGCCCGCGGTGCCGGCGTTCTCCGCAATACGCTCTCGTATGAGATCGTCTTCCGAGAACGCAGAGCTCGTATTATTGCCGACGATCATGGCGGCGACCGAGCCCAGTCCAGAGACCGTGCGTATGAGAAAATTCTTGCCCGTATTCTTGCCGATGACCGTGCCCTTAATAGGTCCTAGGTCTAAGGCCGTTCCGATCGCATCTATCCCTTCTCGCGCGCCGTCGAGGAGTTCGAGTTCGTCGAACTTTACGTCGACAAGGCCGGAGCGGTCAGCTTGGCGCAGCTTTCCATAGACACGTGTGCCTGCCGGAATCACGATCTGATCGCCGATCGCATAGGTGTATTCGACCACGGCGACAACGGGCGCAGAGACCACGCTCGATATCTGAGTCTCCAGCTTCGCTTGGATTCTTGTTCCAGGTGTGATTTGAAGTAAAGGCGGTCCGGTCTGACTGCTGCCCTCTTTAGGGAGATTGCCATTAGTGCTTCCAGTTTGGCTCCTGACGAAAATGAGAGAAGGTTCTTTCAATGCGTTTTGTTGTTGGCTTTGCGTTTGCGCAGGCTCGCCGGGAGTCCCGTAGGGCTTGGGCTCTTCCCACTTCTGCTGGGTGTCTGCGAACGACGGAACGGATGCAAGAGCGCTAGCTGATGCTGGACTCGGCTTAGCCATTGTTTGTGTTGACGAGCTGGAGTTCAAAGCTTTCGTTCCATCATTGCTCCGCGTTCGTTTGATGTCTCCTGGGCTAAGTTGACCGTTGGAATCGTCGGCAGTGGGTTTACGAACGGTTTCGGTCAACGGGGTTACACTCCCTTTTGCTTGGTTCGTGCTTTGTGGGGAATGTTGCGATGCGGTCCGGCTGCTATTTTTTGGTGATCTCCCGAGGACAGCCGTGAAAACAAAAAAAAGCACCGCCGCTGCAAGCCCACCTCCAAGCAGGAGAAACTTGCGTTTATCCATGCCCGGCTTGTTTTCGATGTCTTCGCGGGTCACAAAGGAAGTTGAAGGTTCGTCAACGGATTTTGCATCCGTCACCTCCGGCCCAGATGCGGTTGGAGGTTTCGAATTCGAAGACACTTCCGGATACTCCGCGGCGTCGCTTGCGCCTTCGCTATGGGCTCCGGTATTTCCGTTCCATTCATGAGTATTCATCCGTGCTCCTCTCTATCGGTTGTCGGCATTGATGGCCGGTGTGAAGGGCAGCCGGATGAGGACCGGCTGGTCGATCTGGTCGGCTTGAGCGATCTGGAGAAACAGCTTCTCGGTAGATTGCTTGAAGTTGGGGCGGTCGTATAAGACCACGCCATCGGCGCGTTCGCCAGGTTCCAATCTTGTTGCGCTCAGCCGATACTCGCGGATCTCCAGTTGATCGGAGATGATGCCTTTGCCTTCTTTTTTCTTCTTCTTCAGCTTTCGTCCGGCAATTTGGATTTGTGGGGGAACAATTTCTACAGGAGAGCTTGAGTTGTTCAGGATTGAGTAGGAGATCGCAACTTCGTTATCCCACTGCCGCGTGTCTCCGAGCGACGTTTCTATCTGCTTGCCCTCCCACTTCGTCCAGGCAGGCGCGTTGATTCGAGTCTGCTGTTCGTACTCGGTTTCAAGAGCCGATGATGGCGCTGAGTGCGTTGGCGGGGGAGAGATCGCCGTTTCAGGACGTCTCGGCTGAGTAGTTCCTGGACTTGCCGGGGAGGCGGGTGAGGACGCGACCAAAAAGCTATGTGTCACGCGGTATTCGATCAGGAAATCCACCGGTTGCTTGTCGGTGACAGCTGTTGCCCCATCGCTGATGAGTTCGAGAGTCACGTGGAGACCTGATTTCGTCGCAATCAGGAGGTTGGACTCAGCGCGTTCTTTGGTAATGGGCTTTACGTAGACGTAGTTTGGTTCGCCTTCGTTGTGCTCAGCCTTGAAGGTTCCGGGACTGCCCAGGATGACGGAGCTGACCTCCTCGGGCATTCGAATGGCTGACTCGAACTCAGGTCTGAGGTGCAACGGTGTCACCTGAGCAGGGTTGATGACAACTGTTGTGACCCTGGCGGCTGCTGGAGCCTCAAAAGCGTTCAGCCGGAATGGAAGTAATACTACGAGCGGAATCAACCAGCGAAGTTTCATACGTTATCTCCTTGGCGGTGGCGCCGCCCCGTATTTGCGCAACAGATATTGCCTTCGAACTGTACGAACGTAGGCGGTGACCTCCGGATTGCTGTAGTCGAGCTGTTTCTTGGCGATCCAGCGATCGCCGGCGTAATACGCGGCGACTACCAATCTCAAATCGCCTCGAAACTCCCACATCAACAGCGTCACGTATCGAGTGCCGGCCGCAATGTTCTGCTCGATGTTGAATGGGTCGAAGGCGCCAAACCTTCGCGCGGTGGCGGGCATGAGCTGCATCAGCCCCATTGCGCCCTTGGCGGATATCGCGTGCGGATTCCATCGTGACTCCACGTCAATCAACGCGCCGATGAGTTCAGGCGGAACACCGTAGTGAAGGGCATAGACCTTCACGCATCGTTCCGCTACCGGAAGAGGGGTTTCCCCGACGACATTCCGCGGCAATACGGCGAGCAGGAATAGGAATATCCATTTCATGGGGTTGATACCTCCTGAGAAGTCATGCTGGCCGCATATCGAGTCCCATCATCCAGAAGGCTCTTGAAACCCTCCCGAAGAAGAAGGTGCCGTCGATCTTTTTCGGTCTTGGCCAGGAAGGGCAACAGAACGTCGCGGAGATCGGGAGTGACGTGACTTGTTTCGAGGAGCTGCAGGGCATTCGCAAAATCGATCATCTCGGAGACGGATGGGGGCTTCTCGAGGGAGTAATTCCGGAAAGACAAGGCGATGCCAGCCATTTCCCGATGGAAGGCCACATCCGCTTTGGGCGTGCGGCTGGCAATTATCTCAGCTTCACGCTCAGGTGTCGGATGTTCCACGCGAACGTAAAGACTGCGGCGCCGGATCGGATCCCCCAGTCGCCGTTCTTCGTTGCTGGTGAGTACGACGAAGGGGATGCTCCGGGCCTGCACGGTTCCAAATTCCGGAATCGACAGCTGCCAGGCCGATAGGATCTCGAGCAAAAGTGCCTCAAAACCATCGTCCACTTTGTCGAGCTCATCGATCAGCAACACGCACGGCCGCTCACATTCGAGGGCCCGCATTAGCGGTCCAGGGCGGAAGAAATCTCGTCCCTTGAGGCTTGCCTGCACTGTCTGCCAGTTTTCGTGCTGTCCCTTGGAGAACTCCATGTAGAGCCGCTGGAGACCTTCATCGAAGTGCTCGATGGCCTTGTCTTCGCTGACCCCGCGATAGCATTGGAGGCGCTCGATGTGTGTATTGGCGGCCTGCGCGACCGAGACTGCTAATTGGGTCTTTCCACTGCCCGCAGGACCTTCGAGAAGCAGGGGCTTCTGGAGTTTTGCCGCCAGGAAGACAACCTTGGTCATCACTGGATCGATGAAATATCCAGTCGCTGCGAGCTTGGTGGAGAGGTCTTCGAGCGAATCAAACATCGCTGTCCTCCCTCAGTTCGGCCGACAATGGAGCCACATTCAGCGACCGAGCACAGCGCCTTTCATAGAGGAGCTGCCGAAGGTCGTAATACACGTGGAGCCATAGAACTGCGGCGGAACCCGCCCACAGTGCGAGCGTGAAGAGCAGAGCTATTCGAATCCATTCCACCCCAGGCCAAGCCAGCCAGATCACGCCAAAAAAGTGTCGGTAAACCGCAATATCCATGCCGGTCAACAGAACCGCCACCCAGAATCTCGTCGTGCGATCTCCCATGTTCCCTCCTCTAAACGCGGTGCCAGCATGGGGGGAAAGTGAAACTCGGTCAAATTTTGGCTTAACTTACTAAAATTCAATGAGTTGCGGGGGGCGATGAATGGATTGCGTAGCAACTGCCAACAGACTGAAAACGATGAATTTCTTCGGAGGGGTGAGCTAGAAGCAGTGTTTTTTCGGAAATTTGAGCGAGTTTTGAAACCGTTCGATTCTTCCTCCGCTTTGCGAGCGCAAAGCCAGGAGGAATGTGATGAACGTTGACACGCAAGGCCTTGATGGAACGCCATCCGGACCGAAGAAGCTGCTCACGGCACGAGAGGTCTGCAGCCTGTTCGGGCTTTCGAAGTCCTTCGTCTACCAGCACACGATGGAAGGGGCGAAGCATCCGCTGCCGGTAGTCCGGATCGGGGAACGGGCGGTCCGCTTCGATCCGGACCAGATTTCCACCTATATCCGTAGTCGCGAGAGGCACCGGCCCAGTGCTAGGCTGGGATCATTCGACGGAATTGTGCGAGCCAACCGAAAGGGGAAGTACAAATTGGCTCGTAGACGATTTCAAAATGGCAGTGTGAAGTTACGTACGGATCGTGGTCCAGCATATTGGCAGGGGTTCTATCGGGAAGACATCATCAATGAAGCGGGGAAGACTGTACGTGCACGCAAGTCCGTCATCCTTGGTTCGCTCGAAGATGTCCCAAATGAAAAGGTCGCCCGCCAGAAGCTGGCTGTGATTCTCAACCCAATTAACGATAACGATGTCAAGCGCAAGCTGAAGAAGATGATGACGTTCAGCGGATTTATTCAAAAATACCGCGCTCTCAAGATGGCGAACCAGAAAGGAACCACGGTGCACGGATATGAGACCAACATCCGCGCGCACTACCTTCCTGAATTCGGCGACTTCGAGTTGTCCGACATCACTCCCGAGGATGTGCAGATATTCATCAATCAGAAGAGGCTTGAAGGGAAAGCGGTGCAGACACTGAGGAATCTCAAGTGGGGGCTCAGCTCCATCTTCGAGTGCGCCGTCAAACACGGGTACATCACATCAAATCCTGCGGCAACTGCGGATCTGCCCCCAGACGAGGTCAAGGAGGATCCGGTACTCCCGACGGGGAATCAACTCTCCCAGTTGATCGAGAATCTGGCAGAGCCGTATGCCACGATGGTGTACTTGTTTGCTGTGAGTTCGATCCGTCCGGAGGAGCTGGTTTTCAAGTGGCTGGACCTGAATCCGGAGACCAAGAACCTCAAGATCGTACGCGCGATGAATAAGGGCAAGCTCCACACACCGAAGTACCATCGGGGTACTCGCCCTATCCGGCTGACGGAGGCGGACGTCGAGCGTCTGCTCTCGCTCAAACGGAGTGTCGACGCGCGAGATGAGGACTGGATGTTCCCCAACCGCATCAAGAACGGGACGAAGATGAAGCCCGGTCCGATGCGGTACGAGGAGATCCTGGCGCGGAAGGTTCAACCGGTCGCGGACCGGCTCGGCCTGCCGCACATCACCTGGCGCCTGATCAGGCACTGGGGATCAACCCAGATGATCGGGAATCGAGTGGACCCCAAAGTCGTGCAGCAGCGGCTTGGTCATTCGCGCCCGGACATCGTGATGCGGCACTACGCTCACGTTCTCGATGAAAGGGCGGATGATGCAGCAGACATGATCAGCGGTCAGTTGGGGTATGTGATCCCGGCTGAATTTGCGGTCAATCCTGTGGCGGTATAGGAGGCTTGTAGTAAGGGAATTCGCCCAATTGAGCCTCTTGCAAAATTCCAGCTTTAACCATATTTAAGTGTGGGAATTCAGAACATTAGAATAGGGTTACGAGACCAAACTTAATGTAAAGGAACCCCACATTATGCAGCTTACCCTCTCCG
>Ga0224528_1000022_pt1 | contig 144856 bp, 132 predicted proteins | sample CBST25metaG_2_FD_179888 | JGI IMG/M metagenome (GOLD analysis project Ga0224528, IMG submission 179888) | Peat soil microbial communities from Stordalen Mire, Sweden - C.B.S.T25 | ecosystem: Environmental > Terrestrial > Soil > Wetlands > Peat | place: Sweden: Norrbotten County, Stordalen Mire...
AAAGCAATGGCGAAAGAGAAATTTGACCGCAGCAAGCCGCACGTGAACGTTGGCACGATCGGACACATCGATCATGGCAAGACGACCCTGACGGCGGCAATTACGAAGGTGCTGGCAAAGCACAATCCGAACATCAAGTTCCGCTCGTTTGACTCGATTGACAATGCGCCGGAAGAGCGCGAGCGCGGTATCACGATTGCGACGGCCCACGTTGAGTACGAGACGGCGAACCGTCACTATGCTCACGTGGATTGCCCGGGCCACGCCGACTACATCAAGAACATGATCACCGGAGCGGCGCAGATGGATGGCGCGATTCTGGTGGTTGCAGCGACGGACGGTCCGATGCCGCAGACCAAGGAGCACGTGTTGTTGGCACGCCAGGTCGGCGTTCCTTCGATCGTGGTGTTTCTGAACAAGTGTGATGCGGTGGAAGATCCCGAACTGATCGACTTGGTGGAGATGGAAGTTCGCGAACTGTTGTCGAAGTACAAGTTCCCGGGCGACGATCTACCGGTGATTCGTGGTTCGGCACTGGGCGCCTTGAACGGTGAAGCAGAGTGGGAAGGCAAGATTGACGAGCTGATGGCCGCGGTGGATTCCTATATTCCGCGTCCGGCGCGTGCGATCGATCAGCCGTTCCTGATGCCGATCGAAGATATCTTCTCGATCTCGGGACGCGGCACGGTTGTGACGGGTCGTATTGAGCGCGGCAAGGTGAAGGTTGGCGAGGAAGTCGAGATTGTGGGCTTCCGCGACACGCGCAAGACGGTTGTCACGGGCGTGGAAATGTTCAAGAAGCAGTTGGACGAAGGTTTGGCTGGCGACAACGCGGGTCTTCTGCTGCGCGGTATCGGCAAGGACGACGTTGAGCGCGGAATGGTTTTGGCCAAGGGTGGTTCGATCACGCCGCACACCAAGATCAAAGGCGAAGTTTACATTCTGTCGAAGGAAGAAGGCGGTCGTCACACGCCGTTCTTCAACGGCTATCGTCCTCAGTTCTACTTCCGGACGACGGACGTGACGGGTGTTGCGAAGCTGCCAGAAGGCGTCGAGATGGTGATGCCTGGCGATAACGTGACCCTGGAAATCGAACTGATTACGCCAGTTGCCATGGAAAAGGGCTTGCGCTTCGCAATTCGCGAAGGTGGCCGTACCGTGGGCGCTGGAACGATCTCGGAAATCCTGTAAGAAATCAAGGCGGGCGTTGCTTTCTGGCAACGCCCGTAACTTTCACTCTGCATAGATAAAGAAGTCGCGGCGACTATAAGACCGCACGATCTTTGAGGATTAACACAGTGATTGGCAAAGAAAGAATTCGCATTCGGTTGAAAGCGTACGACTATCGTGTCCTGGACCAGTCAACCGGCGAAATCGTCGAAACAGCGCGCCGCACTGGCGCACAGATCGCCGGACCGATTCCTCTACCGACGGTAAAGAACAAATATTGCGTGCTGCGTTCGCCGCACGTCGATAAAAAGTCGCGCGAACAGTTCGAAATTCGCACACATAAGCGTCTTCTTGATATTCTAGAACCGACGCAGCAGACGGTCGACGCACTAATGAAGCTTGATCTTCCCGCCGGTGTCGACGTCGAAATCAAAGCTTACGGTAAAGAGCATAAATAAAACGGCTCAGCGCCTGATGTGCGCGAAGCCCTCACAGTGCCCTTGCGAAACTCCTGCGCAGGCATGATGGAGAAGTAAAATGTCGGTTAATGGAATATTAGGTAAAAAAGTTGGCATGACTCAGCTGTTCGATGACAAGGGCGATGTTCGTCCTGTCACCGTGCTGAAGGCAGGCCCTTGCGTCATTACTCAATTGAAGACCGTGTTAACGGACGGCTATGATGCCGCCCAGATCGGCCTTGTTGAGTTTGTGAAGGACTCGCGCCTGACTAAGGCGATGAAGGGCCACTTCGAAAAGCACAATCTTCCCCCGGTCAAGTACATGAAAGAAGTACCGGTTGTGGAGGATGCGGAAGGCGCCGACTGGAGCGTAAAGGTTGGCGATAAGATCCTGGTCGACCTGTTCGAGGGAACGAAGTTTGTCGACATTGCTGGAACCAGCAAGGGACGCGGCTTCGCGGGCGTCGTAAAGCGCCACAAGTTTGCAGGCGGTCCTGGCGCTCACGGTCACATGTTCCAAGTGCAGGGTTCGATCGGTGCATCGTCGTTTCCTTCGCGCGTGTTCCCTGGCACTCGTATGAGCGGCCACATGGGCGACGTGACGGTAACGGTGCGGAATCTGCGTGTTCTGGGCATCGATCTTGAAGAGAATCTCCTGGTTGTTGAAGGGGCGGTACCGGGTCACAGAGACGGCTACCTCGTAATCAGCAAGGCTAAGAAGCCACCCAGAGAGCGTCGCGGATTCAGCGGCGAGGGTACGGCCATCAACCCGTTGAAGGCCTCCAAGCGCGCTGCAAAGGGTAAATAAATTCGCTTCCCCGGTGGAACATTGCCACCGGGGAGCGCTTGTTTCATAACAAAACCTTCTGCGGCACCACATTGACGGAAGGAAACTTAAGGACCGCCGGAGATGCGGACCTGTTAAAGGAAACGAAATGGCTACCATTGATGTGCTGAACCTGGCCGGCCAGAAAGTAGGATCGTTCGAGCTCGCCGAAGAAGTATTCGGCGCGGTGAACGAGGACCTGCTCTGGGAATCCGTCCAGCATTACCGTGCAGCGCTTCGCGCTGGCACGCACGCCACCAAGAACAAGAAGCTTGTTTCTGGTTCTGGCAAGAAGCTCTGGCGGCAGAAGGGTACCGGTCGTGCCCGCGTGGGCAGCGTCCGTTCGCCAATCTGGCGACATGGCGGCACGGTCCACGGACCTCAGCCCCGTTCTTATGATTACGCCTTCCCCCGCAAGAAGTTGCTCGGCGCGTTGCGCTCGGCTCTGGCGGCGAAGCTGGCAGACGGCAACTTGGTTGTGATCGATACGCTTGAGCTTAAGGAAGCGAAGACCAAGACCTTCCGTCAGGCACTGGTTGGGCTGAAGTTCAACAAGACCGCACTGGTGGTGGAAGCCGGAGCTAATCTGAATCCGAACTTGGAGCTTTCGACCCGGAACATTGCCGGCGTTGAGATGCTTTACGGTCCAGAGGTTCACCCCTATCACCTGCTTCGCCATGAACTGGCTGTGTTTTCGCAGGCCGCATTGGAAAAGTTGCAGAGCTCGCTGAAGGCCTCGGCGCCGAAGCGTAAGGCGGAGGTTGAGAATGTCTAAGTCCCCTTACCAGATCGTCCGCAAGCCCGTCATTACCGAAAAGGGATTGGGCGTTAAGGAAACCGAGAACACTTTAGTGTTCCAGGTAGCCGCTGATGCGACCAAGACGGAAATCAAGGAAGCCGTGCAGAAGGCCTTTAAAGTGAAGGTCGCCGGCGTCCGCACTGCCAACTTCCTAGGTAAAGAACGTCGCCGTGGTAAGTTTACCGGCTTTCGTCCTGACTGGAAGAAGGCCTATGTACGGCTTGTCGAGGGCGAAAAGATGCCCGAGTACGCGCAGAATCTGTAGCGTTTACAGGTAAAGCTGTGCGGTATAAGCCGAAGCGGTCGCGATTAGAAACGCGACGCCGCCGGACGGGAGAAAGAAACCCTATCTGTCCGGCTAAAGCGATCCCGCCGGAATATCGGCCGGGATCTGGAAGAGAAGAACTATGGCGATCAAGACTTACAGACCGATCACTCCGACACTGCGTTTCAAGACTTCGCAGGTCAACGACGATCTGACGACGAATCGGCCGCACAAAGCGCTGACTGAACCGAAGAAGCGCACGGGCGGACGCCGCAACTCGGGCGATCTGACCATTTGGCATCGCGCTGGCGGTCACAAGCGTAAGATCCGCGTGATCGACTTCAAGCGTGATAAGCAGGGAATTCCTGCTACCGTCGCGACAATCGAATACGATCCGAACCGTTCGGCGCGTATCGCGCTGCTTAGCTACGCCGATGGCGAAAAGCGCTACATCCTTCAGCCGGTTGGCTTGAAGGTGGGCGCCAAGATCATCAGCGGTCCCGAGGCCGACATCCTGGTAGGAAATGCTCTTCCGTTGAAGAACATTCCGGCTGGTACGATCGTGCACAACATTGAGCTGAAGCCTGGTAAGGGTGCGCAAATGGCGCGTTCGGCCGGAGCTCAGGCGCAGTTGGTGGCCAAAGAGGGCGAATATGCCCTGTTGAAGCTGCCTTCCGGCGAAACCCGCAAGGTTTTGGTGGAATGCATGGCGACGGTTGGACAGGTTGGCAATACCGATCACGAGAACATCTCGCTCGGTAAAGCAGGCCGTAGCCGTTGGCTGGGCATCAAGCCGACAAACCGCGGTGTGGTTATGAACCCGGTGGATCACCCGCACGGTGGTGGTGAAGGCAAGACTTCTGGCGGCCGTCACCCGGTTACTCCGTGGGGCCAACCTACGCGCGGCTACAAGACCCGCAATAACAAACGGACCGACAAGTTCATCGTGTCGCGTCGCGGCAAGTAGGGAAGGTAATCATGGCACGTTCTACGAAAAAAGGACCGTTTGTAGATTCGCACCTGATCGTAAAGATCGAGGGGATGAACACGCGCGGCGAAAAGAAGGTGCTTCGCACCTGGTCGCGTCGTTCAACCATCACTCCGGAAATGCTTGGACACACCATTGCGGTGCACAACGGGCGTAAGTTTATTCCCGTGTATGTGTCGGAAAACATGGTTGGTCACAAGCTCGGCGAATTCAGCTTCACCCGTACCTTCAAAGGTCACTCGGTGAAGTCCGCCGCGGAGTCCTCGGCCAAGCCAGCAAGATAGTCGCTGGCGCGTTCAGGTTCACCGGTACACGAAGAGTATGGGCGTCCGCAGAGGGCGTCCGCGAATGAGATCTGAAGGGAAGAGAACATGGAATTCACAGCGAAAGCCCGATACATGCGGGTGTCCCCGCAGAAGGCGCGCCTGGTGCTGGCCTTGATTAAGGGCAAGCGCGTTGAAACGGCGCTGAACACGCTGGCGTTCACTAACAAAGGCATTGCGCCAGCGGTTCTGAAGCTGTTGCGCTCGGCCGTGGAAAACGCCAACTACCTGAGCGCCGAAAAGGGCCTCGATGTCGATCTCGACAATCTGTATGTCAAGAACGCCATCGCCAATGAAGGTCCGCGTATGAAGCGTATTCGTCCGGCTCCAATGGGCCGCGCGTATCGGTATCAGCGTCGCATGGCGCACATCGAAATCGAGCTGGCCGAGAAGAATAAGGCCGTTGCTTCGACCGATGCCGAGACTCCGGCAGCCGCACCGGCCAAAAAGGCCGTTCGCAAGCCGGTAGTCAAGAAGGCCGCCGCCAAGAAAACGGCGCCTAAGGCAAAGAAGTAAGCAGTCCGCTTCGGCGGAGCTTAGGTTCACTGGATCGATAAGGATCCAATTCAGCGGCGGCGCCAGGGCCTCAGGCCCGAGTAAGCTGTCGGCAGAGAGACGAAGCAATTATGGGACAGAAAGTCCATCCTTACGGATTCCGACTCGGCTACACTAAGCCGTGGAAGTCGCGCTGGTATATGGATCGCGACTATGCCAAGTTCCTGATCGAGGACATCAAGCTGAAGGCTGAGCTGAAGGATAAGCTCAAGTCGGCAGGTGTGAGCTCGATTGAAATCGAACGTCCGGGCAACAAGCTGCGCATCATCATTCGCACGGCTCGTCCGGGCATCATCATCGGCCGCAAGGGCGCCGAAATCGACAAGCTCAAGGCGGATCTGCAGAAGCGGACCAACCGTGACGTATTCGTCGATATTCTGGAAGTCCACAAGCCGGAACTCGATGCCCAACTAGTGGCAGAGTCGATCGCGTTGCAGTTGGAAAAGCGCGTAGGCTTCCGTCGCGCCATGCGTAAGAGCGTGGATTCCGCGCTGCGCTTTGGTTGCAAGGGCATCAAGGTTCGCGTATCGGGCCGGCTGAACGGCAACGAAATCGCTCGTTCGGAGTGGTATCTGCAGGGGCGTTTGCCGCTGCACACACTGCGCGCGGACATCGATTACGGATTTGCCGAAGCGCACACGACCTACGGATTGATCGGCGTGAAGACCTGGGTGTACAAAGGCGAAATCCTTCCCCAGAAACGCCGCGAACCGTCGACCGCGACCGCAGGGCTATAAGCAAGAGCAAGCCGGCCAGCTCCTCCAGACGCCAGTTCCTGGAGGGGCATTTGTCGAGTCGGCAGGCGCGCCTGTAACTTGGGCGGCCAGAACTTGAACCTGGCAATTGGACACTGCTTATGTTGATGCCGAAGAAAGTCAAGTACCGCAAGCAGCAACGCGGTCGTATGTGCGGCAAAGCCTGGCGCGGCTCTGAGCTGTCGTTCGGCGATTTTGGCTTGAAAGTTATGGAGCCGGGCTGGATCACCGACCGTCAGATTGAAGCGGCTCGCGTTGCGATGACCCGCTTCATTAAGCGCGGCGGCAAGATCTGGATTCGCGTGTTCCCTGACAAGCCGGTCACGAAGAAGCCTGCCGAAACCCGTATGGGTAAGGGTAAGGGAGCTCCGGATCACTGGGTTGCAGTAGTGCGTCCCGGCAAGCTGCTGTTTGAGATGGAGGGAGTTTCGGTGGAGGATGCGCAGGAAGCAATGCGCTTAGCCTCACACAAACTGCCTTTGATTACCAAGTTCGTTAAGCGCGAAGTTCTGGCGCACTAGAGCAATTTGGCGGCAGGCGTGACCGGATATGGCCGCTGCCGGTCGCTGAACGCCTAGCCAGACCGCGTTTCAACCAATTCCGACGCCGGTGGCGCAGTCCGCCGGGGGTGAAGAGAAGAGAGCAATGACTTCGGAAAAGATTCGTAACCTTACAGATGCCGAGTTGGTCCATCAGAAGACCGAACTCAGCGAAGAGCTCTTCAAGCTAAAGTTCCAGCTTAAGATGGGACAGACCGAAAGCTTGAAGAAGATGCGTGGATTGAAGAAAGATATCGCGCGCGTGCTGACCATTCAGCGCGAAAAGCAATTGGCCGCAATCAAGACCGGAACGGAGAAGAAGTAGCCATGGTAGAAGAAACGAAAACCGAGAAAACCCCCGGACAGCGTAAAGTCCTGGTTGGGCAGGTCGTTTCGACCAAAATGGCGAAGACGATCGTCGTCGAGGTGAACCGCCAGAAGGCCCACCCTCTCTACCGGCGCGTGGTCAAGCGCTCCAAAAAGTTTTATGCACACGACGAAGAGCAGACGGCGCGCACGGGCGATTTCGTCCGGATCGAAGAGACGCGTCCTTTGTCTCGTCTGAAGCGTTGGACGCTGAAGGAAATCGTGAAGCGTTCGGCGCTCGCCGCCGCCGCCATTGCTGCTGAAACCGCTGCTGCTGCCGCTAAGGAAACACCGGAATCGGCCAGCTAGATACAGTCGTCAGTCCCTGTGTTGGGGAAACCCAACACAGGCCGACGACCATGACAGACGACTGAAGGAGATTGCACCATGGCAGTGTTTATGAGGTCCATCCTCGAGGTGGCCGACAACAGCGGAGCTCGCAAGTTGCAGATGATTCTGCCGATCGGCGGATCAACGGGCGTTCGCGCCCGGATCGGTGACGTCGTGACGGCTGCGGTGAAGGAAGCTTCGCCGGACGGTAGCGTGAAAAAAGGTACGGTGGTCAAGTGTGTGATCGTCCGTACTCGCAAGGAGACACGTCGTCGCGATGGTTCCTACATCCGCTTCGACACGAACGCAGCGGTACTGATCAACGCCGATGGCGAACCGGTCGGAACCCGCGTGTTTGGTCCTGTTGCCCGCGAACTTCGTGAGAAGAAGTTTTTGAAGATCGTTTCCCTGGCCCCGGAAGTTATCTAGTTCCCTGGGCGGCTTCAGCGGCCGCCCTCGGGAGCTCCCATAGCGGAGCGGCCCCAAGAACGCTGAAGGTTTTGAGAGGAAGACATGGCAACCGTTGATATCCGCCATAACGATACCGTCAAGGTCATTGCCGGCCGCGACAAGGGCAAGGAAGGCCGAGTTCTTCGCGTGTTCCCTGGAACAAGCAAAGTATTGGTCGAACACGTTAGTATAGTTAAGAAGAACGTGCGCCCGAATCCGCAGAAGCAGATCAAGGGCGGCATCGCCGAGCAGGAATCGCCGATTGCGATCAGCAATGTTCTGCTGGTCTGCGGCACCTGCGGTCCGGTGCGGGTTCGTCACGAAGTGCGCGGCGACAAGAAAGTTCGCGTCTGCGCCAAGTGCAACACCACGCTCGACAAAGAGAAATAACCACCCTGAACCGGCATTGTCCGGTTCAATTGACCGCCTCACGTAACGGTAACCACTCCGGGACCGTGAGAGAAAGCGAACTAGAACCATGGCAGCAAAGGAAACAAAAGACGTAAAAGCAAAACAGCCAGCCAAGAAGGCCAAGGCAGACGTTGCAGAAGTTGTCGAGCCAGGTTCGAAGCCTGCTCGTCCCCGTGCAAACAATGCCGCTTCGGCCCGTCTGCGCAAGAAGTACTTTGAAGAACTGCGTCCTGCTCTACTGAAAGAGCTTGGCCTGACGAACCTGATGGCCGCTCCTAAACTAGAGAAGGTTGTCATCAATATGGGCGTTGGTGAAGCCACTCAGAATGCCAAGGTGCTAGATCCAGCGGTAGCCGAACTCGCGCAAATCACTGGTCAGAAGCCGGTCACGACCCGTGCGAAGAAATCCATCGCGGCTTTCAAAGTTCGCGAAGGTATGCCGATCGGCTGCATGGTTACGCTGCGCGGCGACCGCATGTACGAATTTCTGGACCGTCTGTTGAATGTCGCGCTACCACGAGTTCGCGACTTCCGTGGCGTTCCGTCCAAGTCCTTCGATGGACGTGGTAATTACACGCTCGGCCTGCGCGATCAGTTGATCTTTCCGGAAATCGACTACTCCAAGGTGGAACACCAGAAGGGTATGAACATCACGATTGTCACTACGGCGATCAACGATGAACACGCCCGCGCGTTGTTGAAGGCGCTTGGTATGCCATTCCGCCAGCCGAACGCAAACTAAGTTTGTGGCTGCAGACGGCGACGTCTGCAGCCACAAGTAGCAAGCCAAAGCTTTAGAAACGCAACCCTCGGCTGCGACCAGCAATACGCAACCGTTAGTCGCGAGTTGTAAGACGCACCCCAGGGGTGCGAGAGATAAAGGAAACGATGGCCAGAACATCCAGCATCGCCAAGGACAATAAGAAGCCCAAGTTCTCTTCGCGTCAGCACAATCGTTGCAAGTTGTGCGGACGCCCGCGCGCTTACCTGCGCAAGTTCGGCCTTTGCAGGCTGTGCTTCCGCGGATTGGCTCTTCGCGGCGAGATTCCTGGGGTATCGAAGTCGTCCTGGTAGGCGAAATCGACCCTGACCCGCGGGGGTGATCCCCGCAATGGCTGGCACGTGGTTCAAATACTGGACCGTCCCGCGAAATCGGGAACAGAACGTCGCCGCAGGTTCTTTCCACTGTAGCTCTGAGATTTTGGAGCAATTGGCGTAAGCCGGTGCAGTATTGCGCAAGGCCAGCACGCGCAAGAAAGAGAACGGGCGAACGAATTCAGGAGAACGAAGATGAGCTTTACTGATCCCGTGGCAGATTTCTTGACCAGGATCCGCAATGGCATCAAGGCCCGGCACCAAAAGGTCGATGCACCGGCTTCTAAGCTGAAGTTGGAAATTGCACGCGTTCTGAAAGAAGAAGGCTACATCGCGAACTACAAAGCGACTGAGGAAGACGGCAAGAAGGTTGTTCGCGTATACATCAAGTACAACGCAGACAATGTTGCCGCGATCACGAATATCACGCGTATTTCGCGCCCAGGTTGCCGTGTGTACGTCAACCGCAATGAGATTCCCCGCGTTCTCGGCGGTCTGGGTATCACAATCCTGACCACCCCGAAGGGCGTTCGCAGTGGCAAGCAAGCCCGCAGAGAAGGCGTGGGCGGCGAAGTAATCTGCGAAGTTTACTAGTCACAAGCCTTGCGGTCGGATAGGCGGCGCATAGATGCCGCCCCGACTGTAGGAGCTTGGAGCAGACGTGGCCGGTGAGATATCCGGTCCGGAAGCCCTCCGCGACGAGTTTGCGGGGGTGCCAGGAGAAATCGATGTCAAGAATTGGTAAAAAGCCCATCCCGTTGCCCAAGGGTGTCACGTACACTGTTGAAGGCAACCTCGTCACTGTGAATGGTCCAAAGGGAACCGTCACCAACCATCTTCCGGGTGGAGTTACGTTGACTACGGAAGACGGCGTGCTGTTGGTTAAGCGCGAGAACGATTCCAAAGCCGCAGTGCATGGATTGGTTCGCGCACTGGTGAATAACGCCGTGGTTGGCGTTACCACTGGCTGGACTCGCGAACTGGAGATCGTTGGCATCGGCTATCGCGCGGAGTTGAAGGGCAAAGGGATCGTAGTGTTCAGCCTTGGCTTTTCGCACCCGATCGAATACCCGCTACCTTCCGGCATCGAAGTAACAATCGATCCGAAGATGACCAAGTTGAGCATTGCCGGTATCGACCGCCAGAAGATTGGTCAGGTTGCTGCCGAAATGCGTTCGTTGCGTCCGCCTGACCCGTACAAGCAGAAGGGCGTGCGTTACGTCGGTGAGAAGTTGAAGAAGAAGGTCGGTAAGACCGGCGCGAAATAGTTACTAGAGTGATGCGCGCTTGACGCGCGGACTCTGAAATACCGGGCTTAGGCTCGCAACATGCTAAGGTGCCCGCCGGACGAGAATCCGACGGACGTCCGCACAACCCCGGCGAAGTGATTCGCTGGGACAGACCGGTCCCCGGCACTGCAACCCGGGATAACGGCCGGAGCGAAGGACAAGAAGAATGCTGATCAAGAGTTCCAAAAACGCGACGCGCGAGAAGATCCACACAAGGATCCGCAAGAAGCTCGCCGGGACCACTGCGCGCCCGCGCCTGAACGTGTACCGTTCGGTCAACCACATCTATGTGCAGCTGATTGATGATGCGACGCACTCGACGATTGTCGCGGCCAGCTCGCTCGAACAGGGCAAGGATGGCAAGAAACACATCTCTGGCGGCAATATCGCCTCAGCCAAGCAGGTCGGCAAGTTGATTGCTGATCGTGCAAAGGCCAAGGGGATTGAATCGGTGGTCTTTGACCGCGGTGGCTATCTGTACCACGGACGCATTAAGGCCGTGGCGGATGCTGCTCGTGAAGGCGGCCTGAAGTTTTAGTCCCGGCGTTAGCCGCAGGGGCGCGACAGAGTTAGAGCGGGCGAGGTGTAAACCGTTAGTCCGCATGATTTCGGAGATCGCAGGCGCGGTCTCCAGGAGAATCGATAGCAAATGGCAATCGTCAAGAAAAAGCTCGATGCCGGTCAGTACAACCTAAAAGATCAGGTTGTGAACATCAACCGCGTAACGAAAGTGGTCAAGGGCGGCAAGAACATGTCGTTTGCGGCCTTGGTCGTGATCGGTGATCCGGCCACTGGCGTGGTTGGCTACGGTTCTGGTAAGGCCAAGGAAGTTCCCCAGGCAATTCGCAAGGGAATTGAATCGGCCAAAAAGAACCTGATCAAGGTGAATCTCACCCAGACTTCTATTCCGCACATCTCGCTGGGTCGCTATGGCTCAGGGCGCGTGTTGCTAAAGCCCGCACCGGAAGGTACAGGAGTCATTGCCGGCGGCGCAGTTCGCGCGGTTATGACCTCGGTGGGCATTCAGAATGTGCTGACCAAGTCCATCGGCACCACTAACCCGCATAACGTCATCAAGGCAACGTTTGACGCGCTGAAGAAGCTGCGCGACCGTGCCGAAGTGGCGGCCAATCGCGGCAAGTCCGTGGAGGAGCTCTAAATCATGCCACGTTCACGCACAAAGACCCCCAAAGTGGCGGCTGCGGCCGGCACCCGGATGAAGCTGAAGTGGGTGATTTCGCAGAACTGCACACCCCAGAAGCAGCGGCTGGTAATCAAGGGCCTCGGCTTTACACGCCTGAACCAGGTCGTCGAACGCGAGGATACGCTCTCGATTCGTGGCATGGTGGCCAAAGTGCCGCATCTGATTCAGATTCTGGGCGAGTAGGCCGGATCGAATCACAAACCGAGTCGTCGGCTCAGCTGACGGCGCTAGGAAACAGCCCGCTCGCTACGGGGAACTCTCTGATTTACGCAAGGAGATGTTCGGCTGTCACAGACAGCCCATCAGCATGTTTGGCACCATGCCAGGGATACGAACAATGAATCTAACAACGATTCGCAAGCCAGCCAAGGCGAATGAAAACCGCAAGCGCGTGGGCCGTGGTATGGGCTCCGGCATGGGTAAGACTTCGACCCGTGGACACAAGGGACAGCGCTCGCGTTCCGGTTCGCGCAGCATGCGCGGATTTGAAGGCGGCCAGATGCCACTGCATCGCCGTTTGCCGAAGCGCGGCTTCGTCAACATCTTCAAGAAGGAATTCGAGGTAGTGAATCTTTCGCGTCTGGCTGAGCTGGGCGTGACGGATCTGACTCCGGAAGTTCTTTATGATCTGCGCGTCATCAGCAAGAAAGATGGATTGATCAAGGTATTAGGCGTTGGGGAACTGACCTCGGCTCTTACCGTGTACGCCCATAAGTTCAGCGAGACCGCACAGCAAAAAATCACCGCTGCCGGCGGCAAGGCTGAGCTCATTGAAGTGAAGCAGCCTGCTCCGATTAAGCGCGGCAAGAAGTAAGATCACCGGGGCCCGCCTGCAGCGAACAGGCGGGCTGGGTCCGGTTCTCCTTTCAGAGGAGGAACCGCGGCCCTAACAGCATAGGCACAGAGGCCCTCTTACTATGTTCGAGAAGCTGGCGAACATCTTTAAAATCCCGGACCTGCGCAAGCGCGTTATGTTCACGCTTGGGCTGCTTGCCGTCTACCGCATCGGCGGCCACCTACCGACACCTGGCATTGACTCTGCTGCTCTGGCACGATTAGTTGCCGGTGCCAGCAGTGGTTTGCTTGGTTTCGTGGACATGTTCAGCGGCGGCAACCTGAAACGGTTGACGATTTTCGCCCTGGGCATCATGCCTTACATTACCGCCTCCATCATTTTGCAGTTGCTGACCGTGGTTTACGAACCATTGGCGCGGTTGCAGAAGGAAGGCGAACTCGGCCGCAAGAAGATCACGCAGTGGACACGTTATCTGACCGTGGTTCTCAGCATCATGCAGTCGTTTGGACTTGCCATGGCGGCGCAGCGCGGTCTCGGCGGCGAGCAACTGGTGCGCAATCCTGGCGTAGGCTTCGTTCTGATGACCATGTTGACGCTGACGACTGGCACCACATTCATCATGTGGCTCGGCGAGCAGATCACGCAGCGCGGTATCGGCAATGGCATGTCCCTGATCATCTTCACTGGCATCGTTGTGGGTCTGCCTCGCGCGGTGGTTGAACTTGTGCAGAAGGCGAGCAGCGGCGGCGCACTGGGGCCGATCGGCATCGTGGCGCTACTTGCCATCATGGTCGCAGTGGTTGCGTTCATCGTTTTTGTGGAACGCTCAGAACGGCGCATTCCTGTGCAATACGCCAAGCGGGTCGTTGGACGCAAGGTGATGGGCGGACAATCGACCCACCTTCCTCTACGAGTCAACTCCGGCGGCGTTATGCCAGTCATCTTTGCCAGTTCGGTCTTAACCTTGCCTCAGACGGCCGGGGCATTTCTGCAGAACAGTAAGTATTTCGGGCCATTCTTTGGTGGTTTGAGCAAGGCGTTGGGATGGGGCGAACCGTTGCACACGTTCCTTTACGCTCTCGGTATTCTATTTTTTGCTTACTTCTACGTGTCCATCGTCTTTAATCCGAAAGACGTTAGCGACAATATGCAGAAGTATGGTGGCTTTATACCGGGTATTCGTCCCGGTGTTCGTACGAGTAACTACATCAATGACGTGCTGACGAGAATTACTTTGGTCGGCGCGCTGTATCTCATTATCATTTCGCTGATTCCGGAATGGATGATTGCGGGTATTCACCTCAACAATCTTCCAATTTGGATGGGCGGCGGAATCTTTGATCATTTGCCCAACTGGGTCTTGCACGGTTTGAACGTGAACTTCTATTTTGGCGGAACTTCGTTGCTGATTGTGGTGGGTGTAGCGATGGATACGGTCAATCAGATAGAATCGCAACTCATCATGCGTCACTATGAAGGATTTACTCCAAAAAGTGGTCGCATTAGAGGGCGCAGGGCGTGGTAAAGTACGTAGCCTTGGCACAGCGTTAAGACTGCCGCCGGAGGTTACGTAATGGAGACTGAGACCATCCTCCTACCAGCTGAGAAGAAGTCAGGAAACATTGTCGGCCCGGTGATCCTGTTAGGACCGCCGGGCGCGGGCAAAGGCACTCAAGCAAAGCGGATCTCGCAGCATTACGGGATTCCGCAAATTTCAACAGGCGACTTGCTGCGCGAAAATATCGTTAAGGGCACGGAGTTTGGAAGACGAGCCCAGGCGTTAATCGAACGCGGCGATCTTGCTCCAGACGACTTGGTATGCCAAATGGTTGCCGATCGTTTGTCTCAACCTGATTGCGCACACGGATGCATTCTCGACGGTTTTCCGCGCACTGTAGTACAGGCGGGGTGGCTGGATAAGTATCTTGCCGAGAACCGTTATTTTGAAACGGAGAAAGGCTGCAACCAGTTGGTTGTGCTCCGATTTGTGGTGGAGTATAATCAACTATTGCAAAGGCTTACCGGACGCCGGACTTGTCCTACCTGTGGTCGGATCTACAATGTTCACAGTCAACCATCGCAAGTGGAAGGTGTCTGCGACGTAGATGGTTCGGCGCTCATCACTCGTAAGGATGATCGTGATGACGTAATTGTCGAGCGATTGAATACCTACGAACGCCAGACCTTGCCGCTGGTAAATTATTACGCGCAACGGTTCCGTTTGAGTGAGATCAATGGAGCTAAAGATCTGGATCAGGTAACGGCGGAAGCCTTTAAGGCAATTGAACATGGCAATTTTTTGTAAGTCTGCTGGCGAAATTGAAAAAATGCGGCGCAGTGGCCACATCGTTCGCCAGGTGTTAGACGCAATAAAAACCATTGTTGCGCCCGGTCTGAGTACTATGGATTTGGAGCGCACAGCGGAAAAGAAAATTCGTGATCTGGGGGCAAAGCCCGCATTCAAAGGATATTATGATTACCCTTGCGTGCTTTGCACCTCCATTAATCAAGAAGTCGTGCATGGCATTCCTTCTGAAGCGCGCAAGTTAACTGTCGGGGATATCGTTTCCATCGATTGTGGCGTTGTCTTGGATGGTTACTACGGCGATTCCGCTGTTACTGTAGCAGTTGGCGAGATTAGTGCTGAAGTGCGTACTCTTGTTGATGTGACTGAGCAATCGCTACATAAGGGGATTGCGGCAGCGCGGGTTGGAAATCGTTTGGGCGACATCGGTGCAGCCGTGCAGGAGTTTGTCGAGGCGGCTGGGTTTAGCGTCGTTCGAGAGTTTGTCGGACATGGTATTGGGACCAAGTTGCACGAAGATCCCCAAGTTCCGAATTACGGTGTACGTGACCATGGACTGAAGCTTCGCGAGGGTATGGTCATAGCGATCGAGCCGATGGTGAACGCTGGCGGAGCATCGGTACGGGTGTTGGAAGATAAGTGGACGGCAGTAACCCAAGATGGAAGGCCCAGCGCGCACTTTGAGCACTGTGTGGCCATAACAAAAGACGGTCCAGTGATCCTGACCGACTAGTTCCAGGTTTCGGCCCGTGACTCGAAGCTGGAAAATGAGATTGAGGTTGGATGAGTAAGGAAGACGCGATTGAAGTTATGGCAATGGTTATCGAGCCACTGCCCAATGCGATGTTCAGGGTTAAACTTGAGAATGATCACGAAGTACTTGCGCACGTGTCTGGCAAGATGCGTAAGAATTTCATTCGAATTCTTCCAGGTGACCGCGTGGCCGTGGAGTTATCTCCCTACGATCTGAATCGCGGACGGATTGTGTACCGCTACAAGTAGCGGCAGAGTTCGCGCAAACCGCGATGGTCCGCATGGACTGGCGGGTATTTGCGCGTTTGTAGAAAGGGCTGCAAGGCCCTGTTGTAATGCCAGTTCTGGCGTGAAGTTCACGGCAGGGCTAGCAATGGCGTCCGGCACTATTGCGGTGCGGGACGAGCTGAACAAGGAAGTGGCCAATGAAGGTTCGGGCTTCAGTAAAGAAAATTTGTGACAAGTGCAAGGTCATTCATCGCCACGGTGTGGTGCGCGTGATCTGCGAAAACTCGAAACATAAGCAGCGCCAGGGCTAATCCCCGGCCTGCTCAACCAGGAGTAGGACACCCACATGGCACGTATTGCAGGCGTCGATCTGCCCCGCAACAAACAGGCACGCATCGCGCTCACTTACATTTACGGAATCGGCCAGCCCCGCGCCATCAAGATTCTTGGTGCAGCCACGGTCGATCCGCTCAAGAAGATCCAGGACCTGAGCGAAGAGGAAGTGAATCGCATTCGTCAGGTGATCGAGAATGAAGGCCAGGTCGAAGGTGACCTGCGCAAGGAAATCTCGCTTCACATCAAGCGGCTCATTGAAATCGGCTCATATCGCGGCAACCGCCACCGTCGCAGCTTGCCTGTCCGAGGACAGCGCACGCATACCAATGCTCGTACCCGTAAAGGTCCGCGCAAGGGCACAGTGGCAGGCAAAAAGAAGGCGACCAAGTAATATCGCCTGGCCGCAAGGTCGCGTGTTTTCTGCAGGCCGCCTCCGTCGGTGTGTTTAGAATGCGCTTACTGGTAACCCCAGAACAGGAATAGAGAACGGAATATGGCAAAAGCAGCTGGCGCCGCCGCCTCCGCGTCGGATAAAAAGGGCAAGAATAAGAAGTTCAAGAAGAAAGAGCGCAAGCACATTCCTCATGGGCTTGTGATGATTAGCGCGTCTTTCAATAACACCATCGTCACCATCAGCGACCCATCGGGCAACGTGATTTCCTGGAAGAGTTCCGGCTCGCTAGGTTTCCGCGGATCTCGCAAGGGCACGCCATTTGCAGCGCAGCAAGCCGCAATGAACGCCGCCAATACGGCGCGCGATCACGGTCTTCGCTCCGTGGATGTACGCGTCTCGGGCCCTGGCTCGGGGCGTGAATCGGCGATTCGCGCGCTGGCCGCAGCTGGAATTGAAGTCCGTACGATTAAGGACGTCACTCCGGTTCCGCATAACGGTTGCCGCCCGCCGAAGAAGCGCCGCGTTTGATCGCAGTATCGTAGCCGCCCCACGTTGGCGGCACCCCGGCAAGGCTTAAACGCAGTGTCGGCTGACAAAGATTTGAGCGGGATGGAAAGGATTCCAACTCCTGTAAACCGCTCCCAGACTGAAGGAGATATAAGTTGGCTCGCTATAAAGACGCAGTATGCCGCCTTTGCCGCCGAGAAGGAACGAAGCTGTTCCTTAAGGGTGCAAAGTGCTTTATGGAGAAGTGTCCGGTCGAGAAGCGCAATTTTGCACCTGGCCAGCATGGCAAGGACCGCAAGGCGAAGATCGTAGGCTACGGACTCCAACTCCGCGAGAAGCAGAAGGCTAAGCGCATGTATTTTGCGCAAGAAAGCCAGTTCCGCAACTACTTCGAGAAGGCCGCTCGCGCTAAGGGCGTCACCGGCGAAATTCTGCTCCAGCAGCTTGAGCGCCGTCTTGATTCGGTTGTCTACCGCCTTGGCTTCGCCGTTGCGCGCCGTCAGGCCCGCCAGCTCGTGCGCCACGGACACATCGCGGTGAACGGTCGCAAGGTGAACATCCCTTCGTTCCAGGTCAATGTGGGCGAGGAAATCACAGTTCGCGAGAGCAGCCGTAAGCTTGTCATTCTGGAAGGTGCGAAAGAATTTGCTTCGCATCAGACTTCTCCGACTTGGCTTGAGATTGACCGCGATAACTTCAAAGGCCGCGTTCTAACTCTGCCGCGTCGTGAAGACATCAACCTGCCCGTCAACGAGCAGCTCATCGTCGAACTTTACAGCAAGTAGTGAGGACGGGCGTTCGCGCCCGCTTCATGAAAGTCTGTACTGCTCGCAAGAGCCGACGCTGCCGGATGCATTTCGGAGTTGTCGAGCAACCTACTTAACGCGGCACGGCGCCAAAATCGACGTGCCGCATTACCCTGTCTCGGACCAGATCCGCCTGCGAGTAAAGCAAGGCGCAGTGCCACACGGCCGAAGAAAGAGGAGAAACGAATGCTCTGGAAGGGATTTCAAAAACCTAAGCGCCTGGCGATGGATTCCGAATCACTGACTGACAAGTATGGTCACTTCTGGGCGCAGCCGTTCGAGCGCGGATTCGGCACCACTATCGGCAACGCATTGCGGCGCGTGCTGCTTTCCTCCATTGAGGGAGCTGCTATCACCGCAGTCAAGATCGAAGGTGTACTGCACGAGTTTCAATCGATCCCCGGTGTCGTCGAAGATGCCACCGACATCATTCTCAATCTGAAGCAGATCCCGTTTAAGCTATCTGGGGATGCGCCGAAGATGATCTACCTGCGCGCCGATCAGCCGGGTGTTATCACCAGCGGCATGATTGAAGCGGATGGCGATGTAGAGGTCCTGGATAAGGACGTTTACATTGCAACCGTAAGCGAAGGCGGCAAGATTGAGATGGAGCTTCGCCTTAAGAAGGGTCGCGGCTACGTTTCGGCGGACAAGAATTTCGACGAGGATCTCGGACTCGGATTCATTCCCATCGATTCCGTTCACTCGCCCGTACGCAAGGTCAACTACGCCGTAGAAGCGGCACGTCTGGGTCAGATCACCGACTACGACAAGCTCGCTCTTGAAGTGTGGACCAACGGCTCGGTTACGCCTCCGGATGCAATCGGACTGGCGGCCAAGCTGCTCAAAGATCACATGAACATCTTCATCAACTTCGAAGAGGAAGTTGAAGCCGCCGGAGTTTCGGCCGACAACAAGCCGGAGATCCGCAACGAGAATCTGAACCGCTCGGTCGAAGAACTGGAATTAAGCGTTCGCAGCTACAACTGCTTGAAGAACGCGAACATTCAGACCATCGGCGAGCTGGTTTGCAAGACCGAAGCCGAAATGTTGAAGACCAAGAATTTCGGCCGCAAGTCGCTCAACGAAATCAAGGAAATTCTTGCTTCGATGGGTCTCGGCCTCGGCATGAAGATCGACGAGCACGGCAACGCCGTTGCCACCAGCCAATCAACGATGGGCAGCAGCAGCTTGCCGCCAGCGTACGGCTCTGGAGACGGTAACCCGGGCTTCTAAGTTTCCGCTGGGGGTGCTGCAAGGTGCCTCCAGCAATTCTCCCGGCCTTGCCGAGGAGTCAAGTTCAGCCGGATTGTCAGCGGCTCCGGCGATATCAAGGATTAGTCATGCGTCATCGTGTAGCAGGTTGGAAATTAGGCCGGAACACCTCCCACCGGCGCGCTTTGCTGCGGAATCTGGTTACCTCTCTGATCATCGAAGAGCGTATCGAGACGACCGTTACCAAAGCAAAGGCAATGAAGTCCCACGTCGAGAAGATGATCACGCTCGGCAAAAAAGGTGGCGTTGCACACCGTCGTCTGGCCGCTGCGTTCCTTATGACGCCGCAGGCTGTCGATAAGCTGTTCAGCACCATCGGCCCTCGCTTTGGCGACCGGGCTGGCGGTTACACGCGCATCATCCTCACCGGTTTCCGCAAGGGAGACGGTGGCGAAAAGGCATTCATCGAGATTCTTGGCAGCGAGAAGATCGTTGACGAGAAGCGCGAAAAGCGTGCAGAACTTCGCGCCAAGCGCTCAGAAGAAACCCGCAAGGCGATGGAAGAGTCTCAGACTCCTCCGGCCGAGGGTGGCGAAGAGCCGCAGGCTTAGTTTTATTGTTTTAAGGGGGCTGTCTCCCTTGCCTCGCGGCCTGGGAGACAGGCTCATGGAATCATGCGCATCTTCGGGTGCGCATTTTCTTTGTTGTTGGGGATGTCTCTTTGGGGGTTACGAGGGTCCGCGTTCCGGTGAGCTATCCCCCATGCGATAGTTTCTGCGGAGCCAAGCAGCTAATACGAAGCTATCCATCGAGTTCCGCAAGCCGATATCTGATGATAAAGTTCGGGTTTGGCAACCGATCAGTGGGGTCGACCCTATCAGCGGCCACGCTTCGGCGGTCAAGAAGGAAATCACCTGCCCGGTGGGGGCCAAAAGATAGCCTATCGTACTCTGCGTAGGTTGGTCTGCCGCAGGGAAATGGACGATTGCAGTCGCAAATTGAAGACGAGGGAGGCTCCGATCAGGCCCCAAGGCGTACCCCCGACGACCCTTCCAAACCAACACTCATCTTAATTCTGATTCATGTGCCACCACCCAATGGATGGACGGTTACAAAGCAGTTGGTAGGACTTGTTGATCTTGGCCGCAGTTTTATTGTAGAGTCACCCCAAGCGGCTTAAGCAGCCCCAAGCTGAGATCAGCACGGGCAGGCTGCTAACGAACTTAGCCGGGCGGCATTACGTTATCAAACCATAGAAATCTGACGACATACGCTTTGCTTTTGGGGGAGCTGAGTGGATACCGGATTTTCCATCCCCGAGGGATGGGTTCCGTGGTATTATCAGCGCCACCGTTGGGAGTGGCTGAGACATGAGCCGCGTGGCGCAAAGATGCAGGATTGAAAGCTGCAGACCTCGGGTTGTGGTCGCACTCGTAATCCTTATTTTGTTGGCGTTCACCACGATTCGCACATCGCCGATTTCAGCCCATGTGGGATCAGGTTCTTCTCTCTCTGCAACAACTCCTAAACAGCGGCAGTTCTCTGCCAGCGAACTTAGCTGGGCAATACCCGTCTTGGTTCAGACGGCGGTCGCTTCTCGGGAGTATGGCGATGTGGTTCCCGAGAGATTTGACGATCTTCCCCGCCCCTACTTTTTCACTCGGTGCTCTGACCTTCCTCCGCCAACGGCATAGATGATCATGTCCGGTCCCGTTGGATCGAACATCGCTCTAAGCAAATCATCCACAGTAAACCGAAAAATGGGTTTCGTACCTAAAGTGCGAGTCCGAGCCTTGCGTTGGCGAGGATAAGGAGTCACGTATATGAAGAAGTTCAAGCTGTTGCCTTTGTTCAGTGTGTTTGCGATTGGCGTCGTGATGGCTGCGCAAGTGAACGTGCCTGCAGGCAAGATCATTCCAGTGCAGTTGAAGTCTTCACTGGACGCGAAGAAGTGCAAGCCAGGGCAGGTGGTTAAGGCAGAAGTGGCGCAAGACGTCCAGTTGGACAAAGGCGCCACAATCAAAGCAGGCACTCGCGTTTCGGGGGAGGTTCTAGCAGTCATTCCCGCAGTACACTCACAACCAGCCACAATTGCTTTTCGCTTTGACAAGATTGACATCTTGGGACAGACAATGCCGATCACAACTGATCTTCGTGCCCTCGCTTCGCCTCTCGAAGTAGAGGCTGCGCAGTTACAGATCTCTGGGGATGATCGCGGCACGACACCCCCTTGGTCCCAGACCGTTACTTTGGTTGGCGGAGATGATGCTGTGAATCGCGAATCGGGGACTGTAAAGAGTGGATTAGAAACGGTTGGGACGTCGGTTTACGGCGGCAACTGGGGCGTTATGAGCCAAATTGCGTCAACTCCTGGCGAGAAATGCCGGGGAGCCTTCGGAGGGAATGACAAGTTGCAAGCACTTTGGGTGTTTTCGCACGACGCATGCGGAGCGTATGGGGTCGAGGCGGTGGTCACGCATGCGGGCCGGTCTAATCCAGAAGGCAGGATCGAGCTTGCATCAACGAATGGCGATCTCATCCTTCGTAGTGGCAGCGCTTTACTGCTGCGGGTCAATAGAGATTCTGGTGTGAACAATGCAAGCCTACAAGAAGTGAGTCGCCGTATGCAGACTCGCATAAACGATAGTGAGAAGCTCACTGAGGCGCTGCAGACGCGATATTGATTTGCTTCAAGACTAGCAAACTCACGGCTACAGAATCATGAGTCAGTGTAAATCAACCATGGTTTGCACTGGCTTTCTCGTGCTAGAACACGGGTGCCAGCCACGAGCTTGAAGCAAAGTACTCATACTAGCTGCAATACTCAATACGGACGTGATCGACTTCTCTCTGATGTGTTGATCCTGAAGGCGCTGCATCGTCGCTTAGTCTAAGATTATCGTTGTGAACACTTCTTTAGCTTCTTTCGATTTAGACCTGCTTCTTCGACAAATACTTAGACCAGCTTTGGGGTGCACGGAGCCGGTTGCTGTGGCGCTGGCTTCGGCGGCAGCCGCTCAGGCTTCTCTTGGATGGGCTCCTGGAGGAGAAAGCCTACCGGTTGAGGCAGGAGCAGTGCAGGCGCTGCGCATTCGGGTGAGCCGGAATATCTTTAAGAACACTTTCGCGATTCTGATTCCTAATGCAGAAGGGCACAAGGGGATCGTGATGTCGGCGGCGCTGGGGGTGTTCTGTGACGCCAAGCATGGAATGGGGCTTTTTCGGGACATCAATTCGACGGTGATCCGTGCGGCGGAAGAGCTTGTTGGGCGCGGGGTTGTACAGGTGTCGATTGCCGAAGAGGCGTCTTCGGAAATCTATATCGAGATTGAGGTAGAGTTTGCTGATCGCAGTGGCGGATGCGTTATTCGCGATGAGCACTCCAACATTGCCTGTCTGAAGAGAAATGGGACAGTGATTTACGGTAGCCCCAACTCGCGGACGGCGGGAGAACAATCCTCCAAGGAAATTGCTGCACTGAAGTCCATGAGTTTGGCTCAGGTGGTTCAGGCAGTTGAGCATCTTCCGGAGAGCGCAATGTCGCTGCTGCGCCGGACCGTGGAGATGAATGTTGGCGCATGCGAGACGGGGCTGACGCGTCCGATGGGAATGGGGACCGGCTATTTTGGGACCGTAGGTGAGGGAATCGTGGGCGAGCCGTTCGGCAGTTCTTCGGAATGCAGTTTCTCGCATCATCTTGCAAGTTTGACGGCGGCCGGGAGCGATGCGCGGATGTCGGGGTATCCGGTGGAGATTATGACATCGGCGGGGTCGGGTAATCAGGGGATTATCGGAACGATTCCGGTGGTGACCTATGCGCGGGCTCATGGATTGGATGAGTTGAAGATGCTGCAATCTCTGGCTTTGTCTCACCTGGTCACCATGTACATGACCGCTTATATCGGCTATCTCTCGGCGCTGTGCGGAGTGGCGATCAAGGCGGGGATTGGCACCGCCTGCGGGGTGACCTACGCGATGGGCGGCGGCGTCGATGAGGTTGAGCGGGCTATCAAAATCATGGCCGCGACTCTGACCGGGATGATTTGTGACGGGGCCAAGATTGGCTGCGCGCTCAAGGTGAGTAATGCGTCTGAGATGGCAGTTCGGAGCGCTCAGCTCGCGATGCGCAAGGCCGAGGTTCCTGACGACAATGGCATTGTGGCACCCACGGCAGAGCAGACGATTCGGAATCTGGCGGAGCTGGGGCGCTCGATGGAAGTTGTGGACCAGAAGATCATTGAGATCATGCTGAAGAAATTGGAACCGAGAAGCATGTCGGTGGCTGCTCCCGCAGCAATCTGAAACGGGCATCGAACGGGACCGCCGGGTGTGAAATGGCGGTCAGATCTTGGGGTAGAGACTCCTCCTCTTGGACGAATTTCGTGGAGGAATTAGGCGCTGGTGTAACATTACTTCCCATGAGCCGCAACGAGAATGAGATCGGCATTGTTGAACAAGACACCGCCTCCACCACAGGCGTCTATTCGTTTTACCTAGCGGGGCAGTGGCTGACCTCTTCTCAGGTCGCCGAGGTAACATCCCCGTTCGATCAGCGGCTGGTTGGACGAGTCTCGCTGGCCACGCCGGAGCACGTCGAGCAGGCGATTGATGCCGCTCACAGGGCGTTTGCCGTGACCAGGAAGCTGGCCGCTTACGAGCGCCAGAAGGCATTGGCTTCCATTGCGGCAGAGCTAACGGGGCGCGCCGAAGAGTTCGCGCAATGCATCTCGGCGGAGGCCGGTAAGCCGATTCGCACAGCTCGTGGAGAGGTTGAGCGAGCGGCATTCTGCTTCCAGTATGCTGCAGAGGAAACCACCCGCCTCAACGGTGAACTGCTGCCGCTCGATGCACAGGCGGTTAGCGTCAATCGGCTTGGGCTGCTGCGGCGCGTGCCTTTGGGGCCGATTTCGGCGATTACTCCCTTTAACTTTCCTTTGAACCTGGTTGCTCACAAGATCGCTCCGGCGATGGCGGCTGGTTGTTCGATCGTTTTAAAACCGGCGACCAAAACTCCGCTCGTGGCCCTTATGCTGGCGGACGTAATTGGACGCTCGGGCTATCCGAAAGAAGCCGTCAGTATTCTGCCCATGACGAACGAGAGTGCCGTGCCGCTGATTGAGGACTCCCGCTTCAAGCTGTTCACCTTCACGGGATCGGCTGCTGCGGGGTGGGCTTTGAAGGCGAGAGCGGGGAAAAAGCGTGTTGCGCTCGAACTCGGGGGCAACGCTGGATGCATTGTTCACTCGGACGCGGATATTGAAAACGCTGTCGGACGCTGTGTGGCCGGGGGCTTTGCTTTTGCAGGGCAAAGCTGCATCAGCGTGCAGCGGATTCTCGTGCAGCGGGACATTTTTGAGCAATTCCTTGCAAAGCTTGCTGAAGGTGTACAGAAGCTCAGGGTGGGCAACCCGTCAGACGAGTTGACGGATATTGGTCCCATGATCCGACTGTCGGACGCCGAACGCGCCGATCAGTGGATTGCCGAGGCCGTGGCGGAGGGCGCACATGTCGTTTATGGAGGCACTCGCAGTGGGACTCTGATGTCTCCCACGGTGCTGACCGGCACGTCAGAGACACAGCGCGTCAATTGCGAAGAGATATTTGCGCCGGTGGTTACGGTGGAGGCTTACGACTCCTTTGATGAGGCAATTGCCAGAGTGAATCGTTCGCCGTATGGATTGCAGGCAGGGGTGTTCACGGGTGATATCAAGCGACTCATGCACGCCTACGATGAATTGGAAGTCGGGGCGGTGATCGGCGGCGACGTGCCAACTTTCCGGATCGACCATATGCCTTACGGCGGAGTGAAAGATTCCGGGAGTGGTCGGGAGGGTATTCGCTACGCCATCGAAGAGATGACCGAGCCGAAGCTGCTGGTGATTTCGTAGGGCTGCGAAGCCGCTGCACCATTTTATTTAGTGTAACGGGCCAACCGGTGTGCGCTGGATCACTGCGGATATTCTCAGGGCGCGTTGAAATGGGCATGAAAAAAATCCATCTGCCGCTGGCGATTCTAGCGAGCAGCTCGGAGGTGTCCTATGAAACGCATTCTGTTAGTAGCATTCACCGCCCTGGTTATGATTGGCGCAGTTCCCTTGTGCAGCGCGCAAAACAAGGCACAACCTACCGAGCAACCGATCGCCATCACGGACGATATAACTCCGCCACGACTTAGAGAAGTCGCTAGCCCGGAATATACGGCCGAGGCCAAGAAGAGGAATATTCAAGGCACCGTTACCTTGGATATTGTGGTCGATAAGAAGGGTGACGTTGTCGCTGCCAAGGTCACAAAGGGCCTTGGATACGGGCTCGATGAAAACGCCGTTATCGCAGTGAAAGAGTGGAAGTATAAACCAGCGGAGAAAGACGGCGAACCGGTAACGGTAAAGATGGAAGTCACAGTGGATTTCTATCCGCACGATTGAACGGCAGTTGTGGGAAACTTGTGGGCGCGGCTTCAGTCGCGCCTCATTTTGGCGACATATTGTTTCAATTCGGGAAATTCAGCAACAAACCTTTCGTATAGGAAAAAATCCGCGCTTCATATTTTTTGAATCTGCATCTTAACCGTAAGCGTGTTTTCCTCGTTGGAAAGTGACAGTGGTATAGGCAATACGCGGAGCGTCACGATCCTGCAAGACCGGAGCGTAATAGCAAGTGAAAGCAGCCCTTCTGGAACTTCAACTTAATCCAAACATAAATCCAAGCTGACGACGGATATTAACTTTTTCCTGAAATCAGATTGGCAGATTCGATGCTCCTGCTATAATCCGAAGTTCTCGTGATTGGCATCACAAGTCGCTGGTTAGGTGTCACATTCGGCGATGACTCGGTTTCGTTCTGAAGGCTTGAGAACTCCTTCAGTGGCGCTCCCGAATTCAATTGCTACAGCTGGGCCTGCGGGCTTTGGCAGGAACATAACGGATAGTTACCATACATGGCGCAGATCTTTCATCGCAGTGCCAACTCGATTGCAAAGGCATCCATTCTAGGCGGGCTCATCCTGGTGGTTGGCCTCCTTTGGGCTGCGCTGCAGTTGCAGCGTTCACCCTACTTTACGTATGCGGGGGTAGCGCGTCCGCAGCCGGTTCCTTTTCCCCATCAACACCATGTGGCCGGACTGGGTATTGATTGCCGCTACTGCCATACCTCGGTTGAGGTCTCTGGCTATGCGGGCGTTCCTCCCACAAAGACCTGTATGAACTGCCACTCGCAGATATGGACGGCGGCTCCGATGCTGGAGCCTGTTCGGGAGAGCTATCGCACCGGTCGTAGTTTGAGTTGGACTCGCGCCAACGATCTTCCTGACTTCGTTTACTTCGACCACAGTATCCACGTAAACAAAGGCGTCGGTTGCAATAGTTGCCATGGCCGCGTGGACAAGATGGGGCTGATGTACAACCAGGCTTCGTTGCAGATGGAATGGTGTTTGAACTGCCATCGCGATCCGGCGAAGAATCTGCGTCCGCACTATGTGAAGCAGGACACAAAAGAACCGGCGACGATGGGGGACCAGATTTTCAACATGGCCTATGAACCACCATCACAAGCGCATCCGGTCACGATTCGAGAGGGCGACACGTACAAGACATTCACTAGCCAGACGGGGCCAGACGGACTGGGCACCTATTTGGTAAAGGCGAACAACGTACGCTCACCGCGCGACATTACCAGTTGCAATACCTGCCACCGTTGATGAGGTACGGAGGTGGCGATGGTGTCACTTTCCTTCAGCAGCGGAATTGAAGCAGAGAATTTGACGAGTGGAATCGAAGCGAATGGATAACCTGCAGAAGACTGGAAATGGGGATGTGTGTCCCAGCAAGAAAGACAAGCTGGAACTAGCGGAGGTGCGCGAGAAGCTCAGCGACGCTCGCGGGCCGCTATACTGGCGCACCCTGGACGAACTTTCGCAGACTCCTGAATTTGAGGAGATGTTGCATCGCGAGTTTCCTAAGCACGCCTCGGAGTGGACGGATAATAGTTCACGCCGCGACTTCATGAAGATCATGGGCGCGTCGATGGCGCTGGCCGGTTTGAGCGCCTGCACGAAGCAGCCGCTAGAACCCATCGTGCCTTACGTGAAGCAGCCGAATAATTTGCTGCTTGGCAAGCCGCTTTTTTACGCGACCGCCATGCCCTTGGGAGCTTACGGTACGGGGCTGCTGGTCGAGAGTCACGAAGGGCGTCCGACGAAGATTGAAGGCAATCCGCAACATCCGTCTTCGCTGGGCGGAACGGATGTTTTCAATCAGGCCAGCGTGCTCACGATGTATGATCCGGATCGCTCGCAGACAAACACCTATATTGCGGAAATGCGCACTTGGCCGCAGGTGATTTCGAGTTTGCGCGACGTGGTGCAGTCTCAGAAAGCATCGGGTGGTGCAGGGCTGCGCGTGTTGAGCGGAGCAACTTCGTCTCCGTCATTTGTGGCGCAGATGCAGGAGTTTCTGAAGACCTATCCGCAGGCGAAGTGGTACCAGTGGGAGCCGGTGAATCGCGACAACGTGTACGCTGGCGCGCAGCTTGCTTTTGGGCAACCGGTGGAGACGGTCTACGACTTCTCAAAGGCCAAGATTCTTCTGTCGCTCGACGCAGATTTCCTTTCTTCCGGCTTCCCGGGATTCCATAAGTACACTCGTGATTTTTCGCGGCGTCGACGTCCTGAGTTGAAAGAGGAGATGCTCCGCTTCTACGCCGTCGAGAGTGCGACGACGAACACAGCAGCCAAGGCTGACCATCGACTGCATGTCAAGGCCAGTGAGGTTGAACAGTTTGCCCGCGCGCTGGCCACGTCATTGGGTGTTGCGCAGTCGGGCGGTGAATTTGCAGGGTCGCAGAAGGTATTTGCCAATGCGCTCGTGAAGGATCTTCAAGCAAATCGTGGTTCCGTTCTTGTGGTTGTGGGGGACGGACAGAGTCCCGCAACGCACGCACTGGCGCACGCGATGAATGCGTCCCTGGGAGCGGTGGGAAAGACGGTAAGCTACAGCGATCCGGTCGATCCGTTTGCAGCGACTCCGAAGGTAGAGCAGCTTCGGCAACTTACGGACGAGATGCGTAGCGGAAAAGTGAATACGCTGATTGTGTTGAACACAAATCCTGTGTACGACGCACCGCCGGATTTCAACTTCCTCGATGCACTCAACAGAGTTGGATTGCGAATTCACCTCGGGCTTTTCCAGGATGAGACCGCGAAGTACTGTCACTGGCACGTGAGCGGCACTCATTACCTAGAACAATGGGGCGACACACGGACCTTCGACGGGACAGTGAGCTTTATTCAGCCGCTGATCTCCCCTCTTTACAGTGGGCACAGCGAGAGCGAACTGATCGAGTTTCTGACCAATGAAGATGAAGCGACCAGTTATATGCTGACGCAGCGTTACTGGCAGGCGCAGCATCCGGGGGGGGATTTCAAAACGTGGTGGGACCGTTCTTTGCATGATGGATTTGTGGCGGGCTCGGCCTTTGCGCCGAAGACGGTTGCTGCAAAGAGTGCAATACCGGCGGCCCCGGCGAGCACGAGCGGGCTGGAGATTATCTTCCGTCGCGATGCCACGATCTACGATGGACGCTTTGCCAACAACGGATGGTTGCAGGAAACTCCAAAGCCGATGACCCAGGTCTGCTGGGATAATCCTGTACTGATGAGCGTTGCCACGGCGAAAAAGCTGCAACTGAAAAGCGAAGACGAAGTTGAGCTTGAGCTGAACGGCCGCAAGGTAAAGGGTGCCATCTGGCTTACGCCGGGGCATCCTGATGATGCCGTGACGGTGACGCTTGGATACGGTCGCGAGAAAGCCGGGCGGGTTGGTTCAGGCGTTGGCTTTAATGCTTATAAACTGCGGGCTTCGAATGCACTTTGGTTTGCTGGTGGGTTGAATCTTCGCGGCACGGGCGAACATTATGGGTTGGCGTCTCCTCAGGGACATCAGTCCATGGAAGGTCGCGCAATCGTGCGTGCAGCAACGCTTGAAGAGTTCATCAAGACTCCGGGTTTTGCGCATGAAATGGTAGAGGCTCCGGCACCGGGTCTCACAATGTACGCGCCCTACGAGTACAAGGATCACAAGTGGGGAATGGCGATCGACCTGAACTCCTGCGTAGGGTGCAAGACCTGCACGGTGGCCTGCCAGGCGGAGAACAATATTGCCGTTGTGGGCAAAGATCAGGTGAAGCGTGGCCGCCACATGAACTGGCTGCGCATCGATAACTATCATGAGGGGTCACCGGAGAATCCGAACACGTACTTCCAGCCGGTGCCGTGCCAGCAGTGTGAGAACGCGCCTTGCGAGATCGTGTGTCCGGTCACGGCGACGGTGCACTCTTCTGAAGGCTTGAACGACATGGTTTACAACCGTTGCGTAGGCACGCGCTATTGCTCAAACAACTGTCCGTACAAAGTTCGCCGCTTCAACTTCCTATTGTTCTCGGATTTCGATACGCCTCAGTTGAAGTTCCAGCGGAATCCGGAAGTTTCTGTACGAAGTCGTGGCGTTATGGAGAAGTGCACGTACTGTATCCAGCGCATTACGCACGCAAGGATCGATGCCGAAGAGCAGAACCGGAAGGTGCGGGACGGCGAAGTGATGACGGCCTGCCAGCAGGCGTGTCCGGCCGAGGCAATTATCTTCGGTGATCTAAACGACCCGAGCAGCCGCGTTGCGAAGCTGAAGGCTTCGGAGCGGAATTACGGATTGCTCGAAGAGCTCAACACACGCCCGCGGACCACGTATCTGGCTGCGGTGCGGAACCCGAATCCTGAGTTGGAGTCGTAAAGGATCATGGCACAAGTTCCGGAGACAAAACCTTCCGCTACGCTAGAACGGCTCCTGCCAGGGCAGTCACCCGTTCTTACGCCCGGTCATACGCTGGAGACGATTACTGACAAGATTGTGTCGATCGTTCTTCGCCGGCCGGTTACGCTGGGCTGGCTGGGAGGCTTCGCCCTCTTCTTTGGCCTGATGAACCTGCTGCTGTTCGCGATGGCGTACCTGTTCTTTCGCGGCGTCGGCATCTGGGGCATCAACATCCCGGTTGGATGGGGCTTCGCGATTGTGAACTTCGTGTGGTGGGTCGGTATCGGTCACGCGGGAACTCTGATCTCGGCGATTCTTTTGCTTTTGAAACAGGGCTGGCGCAACTCTATTAACCGATTTGCTGAGGCAATGACGCTTTTCGCTGTGGCTTGCGCCGGAGTCTTTCCGCTGATCCACACGGGCCGTCCGTGGCTGGCGTACTGGCTGTTCCCGTACCCGAACACGATGGGTGTGTGGCCACAGTTCCGGAGTCCGCTGCTATGGGACGTGTTTGCTGTTTCTACTTACGCGACCATCTCGGCGCTGTTCTGGTTTGTCGGACTCATTCCTGATCTCGCAACTTTTCGAGATTCGGCGACGAATCCCGTGGCGAAGACGATTTACGGATTACTTGCGATGGGTTGGCGAGGTTCGGCGCGTCACTGGAAGAGATACGAGAGCGCCTATTTGCTGCTGGCCGGACTGGCAACTCCACTGGTGCTTTCGGTGCACACCGTGGTGTCATTCGATTTCGCAGTTTCCATTCTGCCGGGCTGGCACACGACGGTCTTTCCGCCTTACTTTGTTGCAGGCGCAATCTATTCTGGATTCGCCATGGTGTTGGTCTTGGCAATTCCAATCCGAAGATTCTATGGCGTGCAGGACATGATGACCTTGCGCCACTTGGATAACGCGGCCAAAGTAATGCTGGGCACGGGGTTGATTGTGGCTTATGGATATACGATGGAGGCGTTTTACGCTTATTACTCGGGTAACGCCTACGAGTTATTCATGTTTAAGAACCGGTTGCTGGGGCCGATGGCCTGGTCTTACTGGTGCCTGATACTGTTCAACATTCTTATCCCGCAGGTGCTGTGGATTCGCAAGGTGCGACTGAATCCTGCGATGTTGTTCTGTACCTCGTTAGTCATTCTGCTTGGCATGTGGCTGGAGCGTTTCGTCATCGTTGTTACCAGCTTGCATCGCGACTTTCTGCCGTCATCGTGGGGCATGTATGTGGCCACGCGCTGGGATTACGCAATCTTTGCCGGAACTCTCGGATTGTTCTTCTCCGCGATGTTCCTGTTCGTAAGACTGATGCCGATGATCACCATCTTTGAAATGCGAATGCTCTTGCCGCAATCGAAACTCAGTGAGGAGGTAGCTGCCCATGACTGAGCCAGTGGCTGAGCCGTTGCTGCACGGCGTCATTGCAGAGTTTGTTACACCGGACGGGTTGGTGGCTGCTTGTAAGAAAGCTCACGCCGCTGGGTATCGGCGCATGGATGCTTACACGCCGTATCCACTGGAAGAAGCGGCTGATGCCATCGGCTTCGAGAAAACCCAGGTTCCTCTACTGACTCTGATTGGCGGAATACTGGGTGGGCTCAGTGGATACCTGCTGCAGTTCTGGGTGCACACCATGGCTTATCCGATAAACGTCGGCGGAAGGCCGGAACATTCGTGGCCGTCGTTCATCATCATCACTTTTGAAATGACGATTCTGTTTGCGGGTATCACGGCGGTAGTTGGCATGTTGACGTTGAATGGACTGCCGCAGCCGTATCACCCAATCTTCAATCATCCGCGCTTCACCGCAGCCAGTCGCGATCGGTTCTTTCTTTGCATCGAGGCTGCCGACCCGAAATTTGATTTGGACCAAACGACGCAATTCTTAAAAGCGACGGACGCAATCGACGTGGCGGAGGTCGCCGACTAGCTCATGGCATACGAACTTATGGATCGGAAGATTATGAAGTCGATGCTGAGAGGCACTGCCGTTGTGTTGCTGAGTGCGACTGGGCTGTTGTTGCTGGCCGGATGCAGAGAAGACATGCAGAACCAGCCAAAGTTCATTCCTCTGCGCGAGAACGAATTTTACGCGGACGGACGTTCGGCGCGTCCTCGGCTGGAAGGCACCATCGCACGCGGACAACTGGAAGACGATCCATTGCTTTACACCGGTAAGGTGAACGGGCAAGAGGCTGACCAGTTTCCATTCCCAGTCAGCGCGGCAGACTTGGCGCGAGGACGTGAGCGATTCAATATTTTCTGCGCGCCATGTCATTCGCAATTGGGCGATGGTAACGGAATGGTTGTGCAGCGTGGCTTTAAGAAGCCTCCTTCGTATTACGAACCGCGATTGCTCAAGGCTCCGGTAGGACATTTCTTTAACGTAATGACAAATGGTTGGGGCGCAATGGGAGACTACTCGGCGCAGGTTCCGGTAGCGGACCGCTGGCGCATTGCGGCTTACATTCGCGCGCTGCAGTATTCGCAAACCGGTAATACTCCGACCGCGCAACAGGTCGCAAAGCAGGAGCCAAGTCAGGCACCTGCGATTGCCCCCAGAGTCGCGCCGAAGCCGCAACCAAGCGCAACCGAAAATACGGAGGCGAAGTAGATGAGCACTACAACCTATCCCGCTTCCTATCGTTTTGAACCGCCCACAGCAGTCTCGTCGCTTTCAAAACGATGGCTGATCGTCGGTGTTTTAGCGGCTCTCGTGGCCATTGCCGGAGCGTTCGTATCAACTCAGCAATTCTTCCGCGGCTATCTGATCGGCTACATGCTGGTGCTTGGATTCTCACTGGGTTCGCTTGCTTTGCTGATGTTGGGGCATCTCACGGGCGGCAACTGGTGGATGATTGGCCGCCGCGTGATGGAAGCAGCCGTGGGTAATCTCCCGTTGCTTACGGTGCTGTTCCTGCCGATCTGGTTCGGACGTCACAGCCTTTACATCTGGCTGGACCCAGCCTATGTCGCGACACATCATTCGGTCGCAGCCAAGGGCGCATATCTGAATGACCACTTCTGGACGTTGCGTGCGGTCATCTATTTTGCAATCTGGAATTTGTGGGCTCAGGCGTTGCGCCGTGGTTCGCACGAGCAGGATGGCGATGACTCTCCGCGAGTGTGGCAGAGGCTCAAGGTATGGGCAGCACCTGGACTGCTGGTGTATGGCATCACGATCACGTTGGCCTGCACGGATTGGGTGATGTCACTCGATCCGGCATGGTACTCAACCATCTTCGGAATGTTTTTCATGATCAGCGAAATGCTGTCGGTGATGGCGTTCATGATCGTGGTTCTATGCTCGCTGCGAGAGTTTGCGCCTTACAATAAAATTCTCGGTCCAGACAAACTGCATGACTACGGCAAACTGATGCTCGCGTTCACGATGGTATGGGCATACTTCAGCTTCTCGCAGTGGTTGATTATCTGGGCTGGAAACCTTCCGGAAGAAATCACCTGGTACTTGGACCGCATTCACGGAGGCTGGCAGACGATTGCACTTACACTGGTGTTCCTGCAATTTGCTCTTCCGTTTATGTTGCTGCTCTCGCGCGAATTGAAGCGAGACGCGCGGAAGCTTGTGCCGGTCGCGTTGCTTGTCTTGGTAATGCGTTATGTAGACATGTACTGGCTGGTCGCGCCAAATCCTTTTCCTGGAACTACGGGCGACGCACACCACCTTACCTATCACTGGACGTATTTTGCAGCACCTCTGGCGTTGCTAAGCATTTGGTTGTGGTCGTTCTTCCAGTATCTGAGTAAGCGGCCTTTGCTGGTAGTTACAGAACCGATGTTGCCGCGCCTTTGGGAGCAAAGCCATGGCCACTAATCACGGACACGAAACCGGAGCGGAGAGCAATCCGAGTGTTGGATATGACAAGAGCGATCTCGGAGCACGGGGTATTCTGATCTTCTTCCTTGTGCTCGCGATCTTTGCGGTTGCCATTCATCTCGTAGTGCTCGGCATGTGGGTTGGGATGTCAAAGATCGCCGATGCTCACGATCCGGAGTTGAGCCCACTGGCGCCGCACACGGTTACGCCTCGTGCGGGGATCATGACCAACACGGCGAATGTCAATGTGCAGAAGTTTCCTGAACCGCGCCTGCAGAACGATGACACGAGCGACATGGAGAGGTTCCTGCAAAAGGAATCAGAAGCATTGACCGCAGAGCCGTGGCAGGACGCGCAGGGCAACATGCATCGTCCGATTGACGACGCAATCGCAGCCGTAGCGACGAAGCTTCCAGTGCGTGGAGGCGGTGAGGCTCTCGCTAACTATCCGGGCGCAGGGCACGAGTATTCATATAAGTCGGCAGTGGCTGAAGCCGCTCCGCCGCAAGAAAATGTTACTCCTAAGCAGACAGCGGAGCCGACGGTAGTTCCGCCTGTGAAGAAAGTGGCACCACAGCAAAAACAACCTGCAAAGGGTGAAGTCCAGACTCCTCCCGCAACTGAATAGGCGGGGCAGTAACCGCGACAGCTTCGCGGGGAAAGAAAACGATGTTCGGGGATAGAACAGTTCGGAGAATCGCAATGAGCATAGCGCTAGCATCAGCACTGTGCGGAGTTGCCAGCGCGCAGTACTTCACACCTCCGGAGACGAAGACGGTTTCACCTCCGGGACTGGAAGGCGTTGGCATCGATCAGCGTCTGAATGAACAGGTGCCGCTGAACCTCACGTTTAAAGATGAGCAAGGCAAAACAGTAAAGCTTGGCGACTACTTTCACGAGGGCCGTCCAGTCATTCTGAATCTGGTTTACTTCCAGTGCCCCATGCTCTGCACCGAAGTTCTGAACGGATTGACGTCGGCGCTGAAAGTGATCCGGTTTACGCCGGGCAAAGAGTTTGAAGTCGTAACTGTAAGTATCGATCCACGCGAGACGCCGCAGTTAGCAGCGAATAAGAAAGCGATGTACCTGAAGAAACTTGGTAATCCTAGTGCAGGGCAAGGCTGGCATTTTTTAACGGGTACTCAACCGCAGATTTCTGAGTTGGCGAGTGCTGTAGGTTTCAGATATCGGTATGACGAAAAGTTGGGACAGTTTGCACATGCAGCCGGAATCATGCTGATCACGCCAACGGGCAAAATTGCTCAGTATTACTACGGAGTAGAATATTCAGCCAAGGATATGCGCCTCGGAATCGTAGAGGCTTCGCAAAATAGGATCGGGTCGCTGGCCGACCAAGTGTTGCTCTATTGCTATCACTACGATCCTCGCACCGGACGTTATGGCGCGACGATCACCAATGTAATTCGGCTTGCTGGGCTTGCAACAGTGATTGTACTGGGCAGCGTTCTCGTACTGCTGTTTCGTAGTGAGAAGCATCATCCAGGTATCGGAACAGGACGGGCATAAATCGATATGTGGTCAAATCTGCCACTATTTCCAGCGCGCGCCAGCAGCATGGCTGGACACGTTGACGCACTGTACTTCGCCCTGGTGGCGATTACTGCCTTTTTCACTATTCTGGTCTCTCTGCTAATCCTGTTCTTTGCCATCCGCTACCGCAAGGAGCGCAATCCTCAGGCGACGCAGATTCATGGTTCAACCGCTCTGGAACTTCTCTGGACGGGCATCCCTTTGGGCATCGTGATGATCATCTTTGTATGGTCTTCGGTGATCTTTTTTATGCAGACGCGCCCACCCAAGGGAGCAATGGAAGTCTACGCCGTCGGCAAGCAATGGATGTGGAAGTTCCAACATACGGAAGGGCAGCGCGAGATCAATCAGCTACACGTACCTGCGGGTCGCGACGTGCGCATGATTATGACCTCGCAAGACGTGATTCATGATTTCTACGTTCCAGCCTTCCGCATCAAAGCAGATGTATTGCCCGGACGGTACACCTCGACATGGTTTCACGCGACGGTGCCTGGGCGTTATCACCTATTCTGCGCAGAGTATTGCGGAACTCAACATTCAGGCATGATTGGCGAAGTCATTGTGATGGATCCGGCAGACTACGACCGCTGGGCGGCAGGAGCAGTGGATGGTTCTCTTGCTTCATCTGGCGAGAAGAGCTTTCAGCAGTACGGTTGCTCGATGTGCCATCGTGCCGATGCCGCTGGACGCGGGCCTAACTTGGTCGGACTCTTCGGTCGTCCGGTGTTGCTCGATGACGGGCGTACGGTAACCGCAGACGAAAGCTATGTTCGTGAGTCAATTCTGAATCCGGGGACAAAGATTGCAAGCGGCTTCAAGAACATCATGCCGACGTTTGAAGGGCAACTCAGTGAAGAAGAAGTGATCGGACTGGTGGCATACGTCAAGGCGCTGGGCGATGGCTCGGCGAACTTGCCGCTGCCAGTCAGTGAACCGAACTCGGGAACCTATCCAGTTGCTCCGAAGGCCGAAGCATCGGCTGCCAAGAGCGACAAGACAGCAACTCCTCCGCCCACGAAAGCGACTCCGGCAACGAAAGCTACGCCGGCGGCGCCAGCGGAAAAGCAGTGAAGGTGAATCATGGAAACAGCTAGCCTACCCATCGAACCGAAGACGAATTATCTGAACGCGGACTACGGGATCAAGTCGTGGTTGCTGACCACGGACCACAAACGTATTGCGCTTCTATATTTGGGCTCGATCACGATGTTCTTCTTCCTGGGCGGATTCTTCGCCATGTTGATCCGCTTGGAGTTGCTGACACCAGCGGGCGACCTTGTGCTGGCCGACACTTATAACAAGCTGTTTACCATGCACGGAATCGTGATGATCTTTCTATTCCTGATACCGTCGGTACCAGCGGTGTTAGGAAACTTCCTGGTTCCGATGATGGTAGGGGCTAAGGATCTCGCGTTTCCAAAGTTGAACCTGGCTAGCTGGTACATCTTCATCACCGGAGCCTGCTTCATCCTGTATGCAATTCTCACAGGCGGTGTGGATACCGGTTGGACGTTCTACACTCCGTACTCCACAACCTATTCGAATACGAATGTAATCACGGCAGCCCTGGGCGTGTTCATCACCGGGTTCTCGTCGATCTTCACTGGACTGAACATCATCGTTACGGTTCACCGCATGCGTGCACCTGGCCTTACTTGGCGGCGCCTGCCACTGTTTATCTGGGCCAATTACGCAGCTTCGGTCATTATGGTTCTCGGCACGCCGGTACTGGCGATCACGATTGTGCTAGTCGCGCTGGAGCGCCTCTTCCATCTCGGAATCTTTGACGCAAGACTGGGTGGCGACCCTCTGCTGTTTCAACATCTGTTTTGGTTCTACTCGCACCCCGCGGTTTACATCATGATTTTGCCGGGCATGGGTGTCGTTAGCGAAATCATTGCCTGCTTCTCCCGCAAGCGGGTATTCGGATACGACTTCATCGCAATGTCGTCGATCGCAATCGCGGTGCTCGGATTCCTCGTATGGGCTCACCACATGTATGTGGCCGGGATCTCAACCTACGCGGCGATGATCTTCTCGCTGTTAAGTTTCTTTGTGGCGATTCCGTCGGCAGTCAAGGTCTTCAACTGGACAGCCACTTTGTATAAGGGCTCGATTACTTTCGAGACTCCGATGCTGTATGTGTTCGCGTTCATCGGACTGTTCACCATCGGTGGACTTACGGGTGTGTTCCTTGCTTCCGTTGGAATCGACCTCCATGTTACAGACACTTACTTCGTGGTTGCACACTTCCACTACGTAATGGTGGGAGGCATGGTGACGGCGTTCATGGGCGGCCTGCATTTCTGGTGGCCGAAGATAACCGGCAAGATGTACCCAGAGGCTTTCGCCAAGTTGAGTGCTGTGCTGGTGTTTGTCGGATTTAACCTCACGTTCTTTCCGCAGTTCTTGCTTGGCTACATGGGCATGCCCCGTCGCTACCACGCGTATCCCGCAGAGTTCCAAGTTCTGAATGTGCTTTCTACCGCGGGTGCTTCGATCCTGGCTGTGGGATTCGTAATGCCAATGATCTACTTTGTCTGGAGCCTACAGTACGGCAAGGATGCGGGGCCGAATCCTTATCGCGCAGCAGGGTTGGAATGGATGACTGCTTCTCCGCCACCGACGTTCAACTTTGACGAGACGCCGACCGTGACGTGGGAGGCTTACAACTACGACGAGATCGATGCACCCAAGAAGGGGGTTGAAGTTGCCGGATAGCGAGACTGCGGTACACAACCTGAAACACCACTTCGCTGATCTGGAGCAGCAGAGGGCTACCTCCACGTTTGGCATGTGGCTCTTCCTGGTCACGGAAATCATGTTCTTCGGCGGGATGTTTGCCGCGTACCTGATCTACCGTCTCTCCTATTACAACGCGTGGGTTGCTGGCAGCCAGACGATGGAGATCAAACTGGGTGCCATCAACACGGCCGTGCTCATCTGTTCGTCGCTCACCATGGTGATGGCTGTGCACTCCGCCAAGCTCGGGAATCGCAAGTTAACCTCCCTCTGTTTAATCCTCACGCTGGTTCTGGGTTTCAGCTTTCTTGGCATTAAGGCCGTGGAATATCACGGACACTGGATGCACCACGAAGTTCCCGGAGCGAACTTCCATTTCGAGCACGAGGGGAACTATGATCCCCGGCAAGTCTCGATCTTCTTCTCGCTGTACTTCGCAATGACCGGCATGCACGCGTTTCACATGATTATTGGCGCAGGATTGCTGACCTGGTTGCTGATTGCGAATACTCGCGGGCGGTTTAGTCCGGAGTACAACTCACCTGTGGAAATGGTCGGGCTGTACTGGCACTTTGTCGACTTAATCTGGATCTACCTTTTCCCGCTGCTCTATCTGATCAGCCACCATCACAACGGGTAGGAGACAAAAGCATGACGACGGAACACGCGCACCCTACAGTCAAAATGTTCGTAGCCGTATGGGCCGCTCTACTGGTTCTGACGGCGGTGACTGTGTTTGTCGCTACCTTGAACCTTGGGCCTTTTAACGCGATCGTCGCGCTCTCCATTGCAACGGTGAAGGCGCTGCTTGTGTTGCTGTTCTTTATGGAACTACGCTACTCCACGGCACTCACGAAGGTCGTGGTGGTTGCCGCGATCTTCTTCCTGATGCTACTCGCCGGACTCACTCTTTCGGATTACCTCACCCGTGGCTGGAGTTCGTACATCAATCCGTTCCATTAAGAAATTCAGTTTTTCGGGCGTGGGGAGGGCTTCGGCTCTCCCCATTGCTGTTTCAGGGGAGAAGCAGGGTCCCAGAGCGGTTGCATTTCCCCGCTGAAAGGGTTGAAATGTTACAGCTGTGTGAAAACAATTCTCCGGTGGTTCCCGCCGGCGCTCCACCTGAATACAATGAAGGCGATGAAACCCCTTATTTTCGTAGTGGAAGATGAAGCCGATATTGCCCGGTTAATAAAGCATCATCTGGAAGCTGCCGGGTTCAATGCTCGCATTTTCGGGACTGCTCCCCTTGTAATTCCGGAGGCGGAGCGCGAAAAGCCTGCGCTTTTTCTGCTCGACATCATGATCCCCGGCGGAGATGGATTTGAACTTTGCCGCCGCATCCGGCAGGATGCAACGATTGCGATGACACCCGTGATCTTCCTGACGGCGAAGACCAGCGAAAGCGATCGTGTGCTGGGACTGGAGCTGGGCGCGGACGATTATGTGAGCAAGCCGTTTAGTCCGCGGGAACTGCTCGCACGCGTCAAGGCCGTGCTTCGCCGCTTTGAGCGACCACTTGCTCCAGAGGTCATCAACACTGGCGAAATCGAGATTGATAGCAGCGCGATGATTCTGAAAGTGCGCGGCAAACAGGTTGCAACAACTGCCACCGAGTTCCGCCTGCTGGAATACCTTGCTCGGCATCCGGGCCGCGTGTTCACGCGCGATCAACTGCTCGACGCAGTATGGCGGGACACGGCTTACGTTACGCCTCGCTCGGTTGATGTCTATGTGCGTCGCATTCGGGAAAAAATTGAAAAGGATGCTGAAGAACCGCTGTATCTGCGAACCGTGAGAGGAGCAGGATATCGGTTTGAGGCTCTGAAGTGAAGAATCGCATTTTCTTCAAGCTGGTGCTTGTCTTCACCCTGGTAATTGCCGCTGCGACGTTGACGTTGGATATTGCGGTGACGCATGCCTGGCAAAGCTCGCTCCGGCAGCAGATTGAGAATAATCTTCGGCAAAAGACTGCGATGTTTGCGTTGCGTGTATCCGCTTCTCCTCTTTCAGATCCCAACTTGAAAGCAGTTACTCAGAGCATTGCTGATGCATCCGGTGCGCGCGCTACCGTAATTGACAGCCAAGGGCAGGTGCTAGCGGATAATGGCGCTCCTGCCGGAAGCATGGAGAATCACGCGCGTAGGCCGGAGTTTCAGGCCGCGTTGTCCGGACAAAGCGGAGTAGACACACGCAATAGTCACACGCTGGGGGTCGATTTCCTCTACATCGCGCAGCCCGTGCCCGGCGGGGCGGTTCGCCTTGCTGTTCCTCTCAGTGCTATCGCCGAAGCCAACCGAAAAGTGTGGCGTTCGCTGCTTTATGCTTCCGCGCTCGCCAGTTTTATCGCGATCTTGTTGGCAGCGTGGGCGTCGAGAAACGCGATCGCGCGCCTTGATCGCATCCTTGTGTTCGCTGGAAAGATTGCGGAAGGCGATTTCTCTGCGCGCCTGTCTGAATCTCAGAACGATGAAATCGGCCGCGTGGCAATTGCATTGGATGCGACCGCGCGCAAGCTCCAGACAAGCTTCCAAGAAGTTGAGGATAGTCGAAGCGAGTTGGAAACTGTTTTGAACAGCATGCAGGAGCCAGTCGTTGCGATCTCCCGCGATGGACGCACACAGTGGGCCAATCGACGAATGGAGATGCTCACTCCTACCGGAGTGCGGCTTGGACAACCAGTCGTGCAAACCGTTCGCGATCCGAATTTTCTGGCTTCCGTTCAGGAGGCCGCGCAGCACCACAAACTGATTACAGCCCGCGTGAACAGTTTTGTGCCGGGGAGAATTTTTGCTGCCACGGTCGCGCCCATGTCTTCGGGAGGGTTGGTAGCGGTCCTGCACGATCTGACGGACGCCGAGCGCATTGAGACAACGCGCCGCGATTTCATCGCCAACGTTTCGCATGAGTTGCGTACGCCGTTGACCTCCATTCAAGGCTATGCGGAAACATTATTGGATGGCGTCACGTCGGAGGAAACGCAGCGCGATTTTTTGGAGATTATCCGAAAGAATGCCTCGCGCATGACCCGTCTGACGGAAGACCTTTTGATTCTTGCGCGGGTTGAGTCCGGCGACAAGAAACTGCACCTGCGAGCTGTCTCTGCGGTTGAGTTGTTGCGTGATGCCTCTGACTATTTCAACGATCACTGCTGTGATTCAGGCATGACGTTGGATGTAGTGAACGAAGCTTTGAAGATGGTTTCAGCCGATCGCGATGCCGTGTTTCAAGTCTTCTCCAACTTGATCGACAATGCCAGCAAGTACGCATCGCAAGGCGGCAGAATCCTGATTGGTGCGCATGACGTGGAAGGCTTCGTGCAATTCTATGTGCGGGATTACGGTCCGGGCATTGCGAGCGAACACTTGCCGCGACTCTTCGAGCGTTTCTATCGAGTAGACAAGGCCCGCTCTCGCGAAAGCGGAGGGACCGGCTTAGGTCTGGCGATTGCCAAGCACATCATCCTGGTGCACGGCGGCAGCATCACCGCCGAAAGCGAATTGAATCACGGCTGCACGTTTGTCTTCTCAATCCCTGAAGCGCGCACGAAACCAGACTGATCCTGATTCACGTTCACAAGATATTCATATGGTCCTCATAGAATAGAAATCATTCTCAAGTAGTGTGATTTCAATGTAGTTGGGGGCTTGAGAGGCCGACAGAATGACGCTCCTCGCGGGCGTCAGCCGATGGTCTCTCAGCATTTTTGCCCAGCTTCGAGGAGTCGTTCTCATGGGCGAGGCCAACTTGCAACATCCGAATCCTCAATCGCACTTGATTGAACTTACACTCGAAGCATTTCGTGTAGCCCATCGCGCCGCTGCCGCTGCCGCGGAAGGAATCACCACATCGTCCAAGACAACACTCGCTGAGGTTCGCGACCGCGAGCGAGAGTTGGACTCGCTCGACCGCGATATCGACGATCTGGTTACCACGACGATCACTCGCGTTGAAGAGGACGAAGCCAGAACCCTGCTGGCTTGCATGAAATTCGGAATCTCCCTGGAGCGAGTGGGCGACCTTTTGTTGAGTTTCGCCAATCGTGCTGAGTCCAGCGCGTCGCACCTCGACCCTGATGATGTCCGCGATTTCGTTGCTATGACCTCTCAGTTGGAGCGCATGTTAGCCGATATTGAGATAGCTTTCCGTACCCGTTCTCTCGACAAGGCCGTCAGCGTTCTACGCGCCGACTCAGAGATAGACCGCCTCCGCAACGTCATCACCTTTCGCCATCTTGAGCCAATTGAGGGATTGCGAAGGCTGAAGAGTTTCCATGTTCTGTTCATGGCACAGGAAATTGAGCGCGCCGGGGACCATGTAAAGAACATGGCGGAAGAAGTATGTCATTTGGTGAGCGGAAGGACGATCCGGCATGTATTGCGATCCTATGATCGCCCGGTCGAGCAACTCTTTCTCGATCACATGAGAAATCCGCGCTGACCGTACGCCAATTCTCACCGTGTGCGACATAAATACTTTAACTAATACGAGCTTCTGTTACCAGAAATTCACAATTCCTTAATCGTTCAGTAACGAAGCAAAACAGATACTCAGAGCTGATACTCAGGAGGAAATACAGTGATCCGAATTCTGAAGTTGGTGGTGTGTGCGTTTGTATTGTGCGTAACTGTCTCTGCACAGTCGCTCAATGGCGCGGGTGCTACCTTTCCGAATCCCATTTACCAGAAGTGGTTTACGCAATACAGCTCCGCACATTCCGGAGTACAGATCAACTACCAGTCGCTTGGTTCTGGCGCGGGTATTCGCCAGTTGACCGCGGGAACCGTTGATTTTGGGGCCTCCGACGGGCCTATGACCGACGAGCAGCTTTCGCAATGCAAGAGCAAGGTTCTTCATATTCCTACCGTGCTCGGCGCCGTAGTTCCGGCGTATAACGTCCAGGGAGTAAGGCAGGAGCTGAAGTTTACTCCTGAAGTCCTTGCCGGCATTTTCCTCGGACGAATTAATAACTGGAGCGATCCAGCCATTGCCAAGGTAAATCCCGGGGTGCGGTTTCCCAATCAGCCTATTGTTGTTGTTCACCGCTCCGACGGATCTGGTACCACATATATTTTTACCGACTATCTCTCCAAGGTAAGTTCGGAATGGAATTCTTCGGTAGGCAAGGGCACAAGCGTGAAGTGGCCCGTTGGTCTCGGCGGCAAGGGTAACGAGGGAATCGCCGGAACCGTTCGCCAAATTGAAGGCTCGATCGGCTACGTTGAACTCATCTACGCCGTGCAGAACAACATTAACTACGGTGTGGTTCGAAATAAGAGCGGTAACTTTGTAAAAGCAACGCTTGAATCCACCACATCCGCAGCCTCCGCCGCGGCAGCCAGAATGCCTGCGGATTATCGAGTTTCCATCACCAATCCAGACGGCAAAGATGCCTATCCCATTGCTAGCTTCACTTGGTTGCTGGTTCCGCAGCAGTCACGGGATGCGAACAAGGGAAGAGTGCTGCACGACTTCCTCCAATGGATGCTGAGAGATGGCCAGCGGCAAGTGAGCTCGCTCTCTTATGCTCCGCTGCCAAAGGAAGTTGTGCAAAAGCTGCAGAGTACAATTAATACGATCCACTAAAACACATGACAACAAAGCGGGGAGAAATCCCGCAGTCAGTACTTGTTCGCGACTTGAACCCTAAATGTAGCTCCGTAAAACGGGAGATGGATTTTAATGAAGACGATTCAGAAGTTGATGGTCCTACTAGTTCTCACTGGGATTTGCACGGCTCAATCTGCTCCTAGCGATGGAACCGCAGTCAGGAAAACGAAACACCACGCAACGAAGGCGCCGGCAAAGAAAGCTGAGCCCGCCGCTTCTGCCGCAGAAGTTAAACAGCTGAAGGAACTACTCCAAGCTCAGCATGAAGAACTGGAGCAGTTGAAGCATCAGATAGCACAGCATGACCAGCAGACGCAGCAGGCTGTGAGCGATGTGCAAAAGACTGCCGCCGCAGCAGAAGAAAAAGCCAACGCCAGCCAAGCCGCAGCGAGCGACAGCAATGCGAAGGTCGACACCGTCAAGTCCGACGTTGCCGAAATAAAGACGACGACAACGACTGCGGTGGTCGCAGTTCAAGAAACACAGCATCGGGTGAGTGATCTCGAGGCTCCAAAGGCAATTCACTACAAAAACATCACGATCACGCCGGGTGGCTTCATCGCTGCCGAAGGTTTGTGGCGTCAGCATGCCGAAAACAACGACATCATCAGCCAGTACAACTCGATTCCGTATAAGAGTGATGAACGTTCGCACCTAACCGAATTCCGCATGTCGGCACGTCAGTCCCGTCTCTCTTTGCTTGCTGAGGGCAAGGCCGGTAACGCAAAGTTGACTGGGTACTACGAAATGGACTTCTTGGGCGCAGCTCCGACAGCGAACGAGAACCAGAGCACCAGCTTCACACCTCGCGCACGTCAATTGTGGGGACAGGTAGCAATGAAGGGCTGGAGCCTGACGGCTGGTCAAACGTGGAGCTTGATCACTACAAATAAGTCAGGAATCGAAGCACGCGGCGAGTGGATTCCGGGAACGATTGACGGGCAATACGTTGTGGGTTACGACTATGCCCGCATCATGACGGCCCGCTTGACGAAGACTTTTGCCGATAGCAAAGCAACGGTCGCGTTCGCGGTTGAAAATCCAGCAACGTTGACTCCTGCTGGAAGCACTTCACTCGTGTACACGGGCGGTACTGGCGTAGGTTCACTGGGTAACTCGGCGACCTACTCTACCAACCTTGCACCGGATCTCCTCGCGAAGATCGCATTTGATCCTGGCTTCGGTCACTATGAAATCAAGGCATTAGGTCGTTTTTTCCGTGACCGTGTTCTGCCTACCGCCGCTCTTCCCGCAGGAACCAATAATACCCAATTTGGCGGCGGAATCGGCGTTGCCGCAATCGTCCCCATCCTGCCAAAGAAGTTTGACCTGATTGCTGAGGGATTGTATGGCCGCGGCATTGCCCGTTACGGTGACTCTTCCACTACAGACGTCGTCATCAAACCAAACGGCAAAATCTCCCCAGTTATGAACGTTCATGCTCTTGCCGGTTTCGAGGCACATGTCACCCCGAAGCTTGATTGGTACCTCTACGGTGGCGACGAGTATCAGGGTCGCGATACTTACACGATCGGAACAGTATCGTCTGGCTATGGACTTCCGACGACCAGCATCGCTCCTTGCTTTGCAGCTGAGAGTGCTAGCCCTAGCTGCAGTGCAGTGTTGAAGAACCTGGTTCAGGGCGTAGGTGGATTCTGGTACAACTTCTACAAAGGACCATTCGGTAGCCTCCGCTACGGAATGCAGTATTCATACACGTACAAGACCACTTGGGCTGGAACCAACGGCACGGCTGGTGTAGTTGCAGGCCCGAAGGCAAACGAGAACATGGTTATGACCTCGTTCCGCTACTACATTCCTTAACCAGCAGCTAGTGTCTAATAGAACATCCTACGTCCGCCAATTATTTGGCGGACGTAGGCGTTTTGATAAGTCCCCTCATTTCACCCATTCCCTTTGCCCGTCCAATCGATACCAAGTCGACCCTCATTTGTAAGTTTCCCCAACTTTATTCTGTGATCGGCACAACCCCTGAGCAATTAAACGCAACTGTGAAAGAAAACAGTGCTTCTGCCGGATTTTGTGGCTCATATATCGGCCGAAATGGGCATTAGTTTCCTCAAGCGAGACATGCAGATTAGATTTATGAAGAATTCATTCCTTTTTTCTTCCTCTTCCAATAGTTGTTGCCATAAAATCGTCAGACTCTGCAGTATCTGTGGTGCGTAACCAGTGTTTATGGAATGTCGCAGGCGTGATTGTTTTTCAAACCCATCTCGCATCCAGTTGCTATTGGCGGCCGGATAGCGGCGAGTTTTAGTCTTTGGAGCTAGAAACATGAGGAACTTACAAAAACTGATTGTAGTACTTGCGTTATCCGGAATGTGTCTGGCAACGGCGGCGCCACAGTCTGATGGTGTGCCTGCCGCTAAGAAGAGCACGAAGCACAAGGTTGCGAAGGCCGTCAAAAGAGATGAGACGGCTGAAAAACTTCGCGAGTTAAAAGCATTGATCGATCAGCAGCAGACCGTGATGCAGCAAATGCAACAGCAACTTCAACAGACCCAACAACAGCTGCAACAAACACAGCAGCAGCTTAATCAGACTCAGCAAACTGCGCAGCAGGCAGACGCGAAACTCGCAACAGTTGAGTCCAATAGCAATCTGCAGGTGCAGAAGGTTCAGTCCGACCTTACGGATGTAAAAGCAGTATTAAACACAACGACGGTAACAGTGCAGAAGGCCGAAAAGAGAGTCGGCGATTTGGAGCATCCGCCCAGCGTCGCCTACAAAGGCATCCGCATTACACCCGGCGGATTCCTGGAACTGACGGGACTGTTCCGGTCCCACTCAACACTCTCCGATCAGGCGACTCCGTTTCAATCCATTCCTCTGGAATCGCAAATCAATGGTGCCTACAACACGCATCTCACAGAGTTCGGCTTTACCGCCCGTGACTCGCGCATCACTTTGCGTGGGGATGCCGACGCGGGTACGACCAAGTTGACAGGGTACTTCGAGATGGACTTTCTCGGCACTGGTCCCTCCTCGAATCCTAACCAGACTACGAGTTACAATCCTCGCTTGAGACAGGCCTGGGGACGCGCGAAATTTGCAAATGGATGGACGATCACTGGTGGCCAAATGTGGAACCTCATCACATTGAACCGCAAAGGAACCGACTCAGATAACGCCAATCTTTGGATCCCGAACATTATCGAAGCCCAATATTCGGTTGGCTATGACTGGGGGCGGTTTGCTGAAATCCGCGTGTCTAAGACCCTCAATGAGCGAGTTACGCTGGCATTGGGGTTGGCAAATCCCTCTTATCTTTCAAGCGCTAACAACACGACGACGGGAATCTCGGGCTTGGCTTCGGTAGGCAATGGCCTCGATGGTAACAGCCTTGCGACCGCCTGCACCACTTCGACGGCTGGTGTTACGACCTGTACCAATACCCCGACGTACTCCACGAATTTGGCTCCGGATTTGATCGTGAAGTTGGCTTATGACGATCCAAAGCTCGGCCACTATGAAGCAAAAGCATTAGGCCGATTCTTTCGCGATCGCGTTCAACCAACGGCCACTTCTGCGGGCTGGAACAACACGGGGCTAGGATTTGGTGTTGGTGCTGGCGCTGTAATACCTGTTCTGCCGAAGAAAGTCGATTTCATTGCACAGGGCCTTTATGGCAAAGGCATTAGCCGCTATGAAGATGCTGGTCAGTATGACTTTGTGGTTCACAACAATCCAACGGGTTTCAAGGGTGGGGACAACAACCTGTACATGGTTAAGAGCTTTAGTGTTCTTGCCGGATTTGAAAGTCATCCAAACAAGAAGACGGAAATCGATTTGGTCTTTGGCGACGAGTACTACGGCCGTGACACTTACACTCTGATCAACACAACCACACTCGCGACTGCGACCACTGGTTACGGTTCTCCGACAGCGGTCAACACTGGTTGCTACTACGAGAATTTGGGACAGTACAACGGCGCTAATCCGTTGGCGCCGCTGACCGAACTCCCAGCTTGCACCGGCAACAACCGTAACTTGTGGAACGGGAAGCTTTACGGTTATTACGATGTCTATAAGGGGCCGATGGGTACGTTACGTTATGGCGCCGAGTTTGACTACATCGAACGCGGCACCTGGTCTGGAGCTGGAGGATTGGCACCGAAAGGGAATGAGAAGACCGTGTTCACGACCATGCGCTACATCTTCCCATAGTCGGAAAACGGAACTTACGTAAGGATCAGCGCGGGCCAAAGTGGTTCGCGCTGTTTTCATTTGGGATGTACTGGTTGTGCACGGATCGCTGGGGAAGAGGTTAGGCTTGAGTCAATCCTTCGGGGAATTCCGGAAGATTGACCGAGAGGTATCCTGCTGAGAATGTGAGAGGTACGAAGTGGTTACTCGTTGGACAGCAGACAAGTAGGTCCGTTCGTACGCTCAATGATCGAGCCGCATTGGTAGGTGGGGCGTACTGGGTCATTCATCATCTGTTAACAATTCTCTGATAGCGTCGATCTGTGAGCATTGGTTCAAATCCCGAGTACCGTCCTCTACCTCGCTTCCGGACACCTGTCTCGGTGGCAGGAGACAGGCAGGGGCAACCTGTTGCCCTAATGCCCTCACCCGCACCGCGCATTCACCTTCGCACCAGCAGATTGAGCAAGTACTTTGATGTCGTATTTCGCAATGGTCTGCTTGTCTGCTCCGTTTCGATCATTGCGGTGATGGTGCTGTTCTTCTACGAGCTGACTTCGCGCTCCAAACTTTCTATTGCGCGCTTCGGTTTTGGTTTCTTTGTAGGAAATACATGGGATCCGGTTTCGGGCGACTTTGGCGCGATGCCGTTTATTTACGGGACCCTCGTGTCTTCGCTGGTAGCGTTGGCGCTGGCGGTTCCGCTGTCGGTGGGAGTTTCGGTTTTTGTTACCGAACTGTGTCCACGGTTTTTGCGCGGCATCATTTCTTTTACTGTCGAACTCTTGGCGGCCATTCCTTCGGTCATCTACGGACTGTGGGGAATTTTTGTTCTTGTGCCGATACTGCGGAATTACGTTCAGCCATTTCTGGGTAAGTATCTTGGATGGACGGGGTTCTTTGGAGGACCGGCGTACGGGATCGGTATGTTGGCGGCTGGAATCATCTTGGCCATCATGATCGTTCCGATCATCGCTTCCATTACGCGAGAGGTTCTGGTGGCGGTTCCGCAGAGTCAGCGGGAAGCCGTGCTGGCTTTAGGTGCTACGCGGTGGGAAGTCGTTCGGATGGCGGTGCTGCGGAACGCTCGCGCTGGTATCATGGGCGCGATCATTCTTGGGCTCGGGCGCGCCGTCGGCGAGACGATGGCGGTGACGATGCTGATAGGCAATCGTCCCGAGGTTGCGAAGTCGCTGTTTGCTCCGGGCTACACGATGGCCTCGGTGATTGCGAATGAATTCTCGGAAGCTACCGACGATTTGTATTTGAGCGCGCTGGTTGAAATTGGACTGGTGCTGCTGATTGTGACCGTGATTGTGAATGCCTGCGCCCGTTTGCTGGTTTGGTCCATTACCCGCGGGCACTCTGCGAGGAATAATGCCTAGCGTCTCGCGCCCGCTTAGCGTAGGGCGTCGTATTAGTAATGTCAGCTTCATGTGTTTATCGGGATTGGCTTCGATACTGGTGCTGGCACCGCTTGTCGCCATCTTTGGATATCTTCTGTACAAGGGAATTGGCTCGTTGAATTGGGCCTTTCTTACGAACACACCAAAGCCGGTGGGCGAATCCGGTGGCGGTATGGCGAACGCGATTATTGGTTCGACGATGATTCTTGGACTTGGATCGATCATCGGCGTGCCGCTTGGAATCGGCGCGGGCGTGTACATGGCAGAGTTTGGGCGAGGACGGTATGTCACGCTTGTTCGCTTCACGGCCGACGTGTTGAATGGCATTCCCTCGATCGTTGTAGGCATTGCGGTTTATGCGCTGGTGGTACTTCCACAGCAACATTTCTCCGCACTCTCGGGCGGTGCGGCGCTGGGCGTCATGATGATTCCGACGATTGCTCGTACTACGGAAGAGATGCTGCTCATGGTGCCGAACACGATTCGCGAAGCCGCGCTCGGTCTCGGAATTCCGCAGTGGCGTTCGACTCTGCAGATTACTTTACGCACTGCGTCAAAGGGTGTGATTACCGGAGCGATGCTGGCGTTTGCGCGAGTGGCAGGAGAGACTGCTCCGCTGTTGTTTACTGCTTTCGGAAATCAATTTTGGAATCTAAACCCCAACCAGCCTACAGCGGCGCTACCCATTCAGATTTTTGCCTACGCCATTTCGCCCTTTGATGAATGGCATCGCCAAGCCTGGGCTGGAGCTTTAATACTGATCGTCTTGATCGTTGTTGCTGTTTCCGCCGTTCGAGTTGTGACCAGTCGCGGAAGCATGGCGAATAACGCCTAGCTTTGCAAGGAGCCTTCATCCGATGGGTGTTGGAATTGAAGTAACGGACCTGAACGCCTGGTTTGGTAAGGCGCAGGTACTGAAGGAAATCAACATTAAGGTGGGAGCCAACGCTGTGACGGCCGTAATTGGACCGTCGGGCTGCGGTAAATCCACATTCATACGTTGCTTGAACCGGATGCACGAAACCAATCCCGAGGCTCGACTTACGGGATCGGTGCAGGTGGGCGACATTGATGTTTACAAACCGGGGACGGACGCTGTCGATGTTCGCCGCCGCATTGGGATGGTTTTTCAGAAACCGAATCCGTTTCCGACAATGTCGATTTATGACAACGTTGCTGCCGGGCTCAGGCTGAATGGGTATAACAAGCGGCATGAGTTGGATGAAGCAGTAGAGCATTCGCTGCGGATGGCTGCGCTTTGGGATGAAGTAAAAGACGTTCTGAAGAAGAAGTCCGGATCGTCGCTCTCGGGCGGACAACAGCAAAGGCTCTGCATCGCGCGAGCTTTGGCAGTGCAGCCTGAGTTACTTTTGATGGATGAGCCGGCCAGCGCGCTGGATCCGATATCAACGGGGAAAATCGAGGAGTTGATTTTTCAACTCAAGGCTCAGTACACCGTCGTGATTGTGACTCACAATATGCAGCAGGCAGCGCGTGTTGCGGACCACACGGGGTTCTTCTTGATGGGTAAGCTCATCGAGTATGACAAGACGGAAAAGATCTTTACGACACCTTCCGACAAACGTACGGAAGACTACATCACGGGCAGGTTTGGATAATGCGAAGCCGGTTTCAGAACGGGTTGGATGAACTGAAAGAACGTTTGCTCGAGATGGGCGGTATGGCCGAAGCAGCTATCGAGATGGCTGCGGAATCGTATCGCAAACGCGATGCGCGGTTGGCGCAGCAGGTCTTCGAACGCGAGGAGATGATCAACCAGAGCGAGCGCAATATCGATGAGATGGCGGTCGATCTACTTGCCATGCAGCAACCGATGGCGACCGATCTTAGATTTGTGCTCGCGGTGCTGAAGATCAACTCCGATTTGGAACGCGTTGGCGACCTCGCGGTTAATATCGCACAGCGCTCGCTGGATCTCGCGCAAGAGTCAGAGATCGATGTTCCGGTTGATATCGCGCGAATGACCACGGCGGTTTCGACCATGGTGCGGCGTGCGCTTGAATCGTTTCTATCCGCGAAGGCCGAGGTTGCTCGGGCTGTGTTGGAGATGGATTCCATCGTGGATCGGATGAAGGATGAGGCGTTCGTCAATCTGGTCGCACAGATGAAGAATCATCCAGACAAGGTACGTCAGTATCTGGACGTTCTGCTCATTACGCGTAGCCTTGAACGCATTGCGGATCATGCTACAAACATTGCGGAAGACGTGATCTTCTGGGTGAGCGGCGCGGACGTGCGGCACAACGTTCGGTTTAGTCAGGAACCGGATTCGGACGCGCCTCGAAGGCAGTAGGTTTAGAGAATTTTCGGGCCGCGCATATTCGCGCGGCCCGAAAATTTTGTTGGACTACATGACACGCGGGTTATCGTATGGCGATGAATGATCGTCTGATCCGCTGTAGAGATCCTCTCGCGAACGTTGATTCGCAGCTCCGCGCTGCGATCGCTGTTGGCCTGAAGTATGGAACCGGCTCACTACCTGCTGGAGATTCATGGCCAGGGCGGATAGCTCCTGACAGGCATGTGCGGATTGCTGCGCTCCGGAGGCAGACTCCTGGCTGATGTGAGCGATTGATTCTACGCTGGCTTTGATTTGGTCAGTGGCGCTGGCCTGCTCGGTGGCTGCCGTTGCGATTTGATTGATCATGTCTCCGACCTGTTGCGCCGCACTGATGATCTCCTTCAGTGCATCGCCAGCCTGGGTAGTTGTTTCCACTCCCGCATCCACTTTTTTCGTGCCCAGTTCCATTTCTGTTACCGCTGTTTTTGTTTCGCCCTGGACATTGGTAATCATCTGGGCGATCTCTTTGGTTGCGCTAGTGGTACGCTCGGCGAGTTTACGGACTTCATCGGCTACGACGGCGAAACCTCGTCCCTGCTCTCCGGCGCGCGCGGCTTCAATGGCCGCGTTGAGTGCGAGAAGGTTTGTTTGGTCCGCAATCTCATCGATCACTGCGATGATGGTACCGATTCTGTCGGAACTCTTGCCTAGCTCCTCGATCTTGCGTGCAGTGCTGCCGACGGAATCTGCGATGGAGCGCATGGTGGAAAGTACATCTTCGACAACCTTGCCGCCGTGGCGAGCCGTATCTGCGGTTTGCACAGCCTTGCTCGCGGCTTGCATGGAATTACTTGAAACTTCCTGCACTGTTGCCGACATCTCGTGAATTGCCGTTGCAACCTGCTGGGTCTGGTCCGTCTGCGTTTGCGAACCCTGTGCCTGTTGGGTCGCGCTGTTGGAAAGCTGTTCGGATGCACTGGCCAGGTTCTCGGCATCTCGTCCGATTGAAATCATCATCTCAGTCAGGCTCGATTGCATCTGGTTCACGGCCTTCGTCAGTTCTCCTAACTCGTCATCGGAGAGTACCTCAAGGGTTTCGCCTGTGAGGTCGCCCTGCGCGATGGAGGCGGCGCGGGCCGCTACGGCTGTTACGGAGCCGACGATTCTGCGACTAATTACGAAAGCCAAAGTGGCTCCGCAGCCTATAGAAAACAGCGTGCTTAAGGCCAGCACCCACACCGTCGCGGCGCGCTCTGTTTCCATTCGCTGCTGAGCTGTGGTGACAACCTGCCGGACGGACTCATTGAGGTCGGTGTCGACGCTGACGATTTTCGCGGCTGCAGGGACTGCCTTGTCCAGTAAAAGGTCGTAAGCTTTTGCTGCGCCTTCGGTGTCGTTGGTAGAGGCGGCCTGGAGCGTCTCCTGCTGTATGTTGTGGAGTTCGGGCAAGCTCTCTCCCAAGATTCTCACGCGATCTTTGTTCTCCTGGTTCTGAAAGGTCGCGGTCAGTTCCTGCAACTTCGATTGATTTGCAGAGATGTTTTGCCAGGCAGATTCAAAGTCAGACTTGAATCCTGTGCTGAGCGCCGGGTCGCTTCCCATCAGGACAAACCCACGGGTGGCAGAGTTTGCTCGATATAACTCGGCACGAACACTGAGTGAGGCTTCGAGAGCGGGAAACATCGTCTCGTTCATTGCGCGTTGATCTTTGGCGAGCTCGTCAAGCTTGATGTACGAAAAGATGGCAGCCATCACGTTGAGTGCGAAGACTATTCCAAAAACGATGGCGATCTTTTTGCCGATACTGAAATGCATGTGGGACTCCTGGCGCAATCTCGGGACCGCGTAGACACAACTGTCCTCCCATGCGTGTTGCTCGCTCGGGTTACGAGTTTCGTCTCATATGTTATCGGTACTTGGGGCTTGGTTGATTAGTCTGCAGGCAGAAACATTCAACACGTGGCGAGCAACGCGGTCTGAACCAGGTTTCATCTGGCTGGGACGAAAGACGAACATGTCACTGATTTGGCCAGAACCTTCGGCGGCCTGCTTCTGCCCAATTCGGATCGGATCGAATCTCTGTGCGGCAGGCGCGGTTAGGCCGGCCCATTCACCAGAAAGGACTTAAGGTCTTCACAACGGCTGGCGGAGCGGTAAACGTCGCAGGAGTAACAGTCTCCAGGATTGCAGCAGTTATGCTTCATCCAGCAAGGCTCGGCGGGGCGACTGACGATACTGCAATTGTGACTGCGGAGCTCTCCGCAGTCGCGGATGTTCCAGCAGGGAAGCAGGGCCAGCAGGTGACGAATGCCCGCAAAATTCAGTCCCTCTTCGCGCACGAGGCGAAGCACGGTTGCGATCCATGCGTAGTCGAGCTCGGTGAAGTATCGGGTCCCCTTCGAAGACTTCAAGGGGATCAAGATTCCCTCGCGCTCGTAAAGTCGGAGGAGGTCTACGGAGACTTCGAAATGCCGAGCAACCTCACCGATTTTGATTTTCTTTGGTGCGCCGACAGTTGGTCGAGGCGCAATGACTAAACGAGGCGCAGCCTTCAGCGTACCGGAATCACTCATCTCGCAAGTTCTCCTTAAGAAAACGTGCTCAGCGAGCACACAAAATACAAATGCAAGATAAGGGCCAATTTGAGTGGAAATGCTTGCTTGGATTGTAAACATTTTAGATTCAATGGATTGCGTAGTATTTAGAAGAGCGCGTATTCGGAGAGGATGGGCCAGAAATGGGGATATCCCGCACCTCGGGAGAGATATGCCTCACCCGTAGGCAGGCACACAACAGGCGTGACACAGCGCACAGACATTTGGAAAGGCCTGAGTCATTCTTCCCAACCGGATCACATGCGAGCGTCTATGCCTGGACTGAGTTTGACTGGCGCAGTCACCACAATTCGCAATTTTCACCAGCTTAGAAGCGAAGCTAAAACTCTCGGGCCAATGCGAGTTGCCGTTGTTTGCGCAGACGACGATGTCGCGTTGATGGCAGCTTCGGATGCGTTGGTGTCGGGAATTGCGATTCCACAGTTGCTTGGAGATGCGTTGGCGATTCGCACACGTCTCCGTGCGCTGGGGATGGAGAGTCAGTTTGCACCGGTGAAGATCATTGATGTATCCGAACCCATGCAGGCTGCCCAGGTGGCTTGCAGGATGGCGGCGGCAGGCGATTCGGACATTCTGATGAAGGGGCATCTGCGGACGGACGAGTTGCTGCGCGTGCTGCTTGATCGCAACGCAGGATTGCGGAGCGGAAGGCTGCTGAGCGATGTGTTGCTATATGAAGATACGCTCTCCGGTGAGACGAGGTTGGTGGCGATTACGGACGGCGGATTGAATGTGCTGCCTACGCTGGAGCAGAAGCGAGAGATTGTCCTCAATGCGGTTGACGTGCTGCGCTGCATAGGACTCGAACAGCCGAAGATTGCTGTGATGAGTGCCACGGAGGCTGTCACCGAATCCATACCCTCGACGGTGGATGCGGTGGCGTTGGTTGGAATGGCGCTACGCGGCGACTTTGGAGATGCTCGGGTGTTTGGGCCGCTGGCGTTGGACAATGCTCTTGTGCTGAGTGCGGCAAAAGCGAAGGGCATTACAAATGATGTTGCAGGAAGGGCCGACTGTCTGGTTGTGCCAAATATCGAAGCAGGAAATCTGCTCGGCAAAGCAGTTAAGTATCTCGGGCGCTCGCAATGTGCGCATGTCGTAGTGGGAGCCCGAGTCCCGGTTCTTATTCCTTCACGGGTGGAAAGCACGGACGATAAGGTTAACGCAATCGCACTTGGAGTTGTCTTTTGTAAATACATCCTTTGCCATCATAACGAGGTGCAACTGTGAGTCTCGCTCCCAATCTTCTTGCCATTAATCCTGGCTCCGCATCCACGAAGTTCGGACTGTATCACGACGCAGAGCCGTTGCTGGTTCGCAAGCTCGAACATAGCAGGGCAGATCTTGCGGCCTGCGGTTCAGACATTCTTGCACAACTGCAGTTGCGGTTGGAGTGTCTTGAAAGTGAGTTGGAAGCCTGCGGCATGAGGTTGGATGGGATTGAAGCCGTCGTGGGGCGAGGCGGATTGTTGCGTCCGGTTCCGGGCGGCACCTATCACGTGAACGACGAAATGCTGGCGGAACTGCGACTGGCTAAACGCGGACATCATGCGGCCAATCTGGGAGCGTTTCTCGCGCATGCGATTGCATCGCGGATTGGGGTACCCGCCTATATTGTCGATCCAGTTTCGGTGGATGAGTGGATCAACATTGCGCGGCTCTCGGGCTGCGCTCAACTGGAACGTCCTTGTCTTTCACACTCATTGAACTGCAAGGCGATTGCTCGTCGGTATGCGAGCGAGGTAGGGCAGCCTTATGAAGATTTGCGTCTCGTGGTGGCTCACTTGGGCAGTGGGAACACGATCAGCGCGCACGCTTCGGGGCGCATGATTGACGCAACGAACTCACGCGAAGAGGGCGCATTCTCATCGGAACGAGCAGGCTCGGTTCCCGCACTGCAACTGGTGAAGCTGTGCTTCAGCGGGAAGCATACGCAGAAGGAAATCGAGAAGATGCTCACGGGCGGAGGAGGGTTGATCTCCTACCTGGGCACGGTAGACTTGCGCGAGATTGAGCAGAGGATTGAGCAAGGCGATAAGCTGGCGGGCTTGGTATTTCGCGCTATGGTCTATCAGATTTCCAAAGAGATTGGCGCGATGGCGTGTGCGCTGCAAGGGCGGGTGGACGCAATCCTTATCACTGGCGGCATGGCTCATAGTCAGCGTCTTACGGACGCCATCTTCGAGTGCGTGAGATGGATCGCTCCGGTGAAAGTCTTTGCGGGTGAAGACGAACTGAAAGCATTGGCAGAAGGAGTGCTCCGAGTTATGCACCAAGAAGAGCGGGCTCATGAGTATGGGAAGGAAGTACCCGAGCCCATGATGGTTTGATGGTTGGGATTTAAAAGTACGCAGTCAGGAGGTCCACTTCTGACTGCGTGTTCGTCTAAGTTCAATCATCACACGTCTGTCCAACTGTTCTTGCTCTCCTGTTACTACCAATCGTGCTAGCTTACTTGTTTGCTACGACTAGCACCTCGAACGTACCGGGGATGATTGCAGGTCGTGGGTGCGGTTGCTCGGCAGTGGCTGCAGGAGTGGCTCCGAACTTTGCAGTTACTAAGTAGATCGTGTGCGACTTAGGATCTAATGCCATGGTACGTGCGCCAGGCGCAGTGGGAAGAGTCTGGATGACTGCGTACTTGTCGGGCGAGTCCTCGTGGATGATGGTTAGCGTGCCTTCTCCGTTGGAACTGAAGACGAGGTGAGCTTCGGGATCGAAGGCTGCGGCGTCGGGGTGTTTGCCGATGGGTAGGGTTGCAACGAGTTTTCCGGTTGTGGAATCCAGAACGGTCATTACCTGATTCGAGCAGACGGAGAAGAGTCGGCTATTCGCTTGATCCATCGCGAGGCCAGAAGGGTCTTCGCAGCCCTTCAGCGACCAATGAGCCAATGTCTTTTTCGTCGATACGTCGATCTCCACTATTTCACTTTTATCTTCAAGGTTAACGAAGACGTGGCCGCGGTGATCGCTGGTCGCGAACTCAGGCGCGCCGCCGAGTGGGATAGTTGCGATGACGGTGGCTTTTGTTGGATCGATGATGGTGACGTCGTGGCTCACTCCGTTGAATGCGAAGACATCGTGGGACGAGGGATCGTAGAGGATCGCGTCCGGCTTGGTTCCCACTCTTACTTCGCTGGTTTTCTTGAGGGTCTTGAGGTCGAAGAGCGTGACGGTTCCGGATTTTCCGTTGCTGATTGCGGCGACTCCGAGGTCGGTGGCCAGGGCAACGCCGTGGACGCCGGGCGTATCAGGAATATCGCCGAGAGTCTTTCCGGTGGTTGCGTCCAACACTAAGACGTGGGTTCCGCGAGTAATGAAAAGTCTTCCTGCGTCAGCGTCAAAGGTGAGATAGTCCCAACCTCCATCACCTCCGACGGAGAAGTGATTTGTTACTCGATAACTCGGGGCGTCAGCCGCATGTGAGAAGGAGCTAAGTGTCAACAACAGAAGGAACGCAAGGACAGAGGATAGCTTCGTTTTCATGATTAGCTCCGTGTAGCGTAGTAGTGAATTGTAGGGGTAATGATGAGCGACAAAATCATCGAGATTAGAATGCCTCCGATGACCGCGATGGCGAGTGGCTGCAGCATTTGAGAGCCAGCTCCGAGAGCAAGTGAGAGTGGAAGCATTCCGGCAACAGCGGCCAGGGCGGTCATGACGATTGGTCGCAAGCGGCGACGTCCGGCTTGAAGGATTGCGTCTCTTGCATTCATTCCTGAGTTGCGGAAACGCTGGTCAGCATCAAGGAGGAGTATTCCGTTTTTTGCAACAATGCCGATCACCATGATGAGTCCCATGAAGGAAGCTATGTTGAACTCCGTGTGGGTGATGAGCAGCGCAAAGAAGACGCCGGATGTTGATAGCAGCGCTGAAGCCAAGATCGAGACTGGCGCGGCGAAGGTTTGGAACTCAAAGAGCAGCACGATAAAGACGAGAACAACTGCGAGAATCAGCACGAATAAAAGATCGCGGAATGATTGCTGCTGCTGCTCGTAGGTTCCTCCATAGACGACACGAATCGTTGGGGGCAGGTGAAGGGCTGCGACCGCATGCTGGACATCGCGAACGCCGCCGCCCATGTCGCGGCCTTCGAGGCGTGCGATAACGGCGACGTCACGCTGAAGGTTTTCGCGGGTGATTTCTGTTTGGCCGGGAATCTGGGTTATCGCAGAGACTCCTCCGAGGGTTGTGGTTCTGCCGGAAGCACTGTTGATGATGGTGTTGCTGATGGCTTCGAGTGAGTCACGATTCTCTTGAGGATAGCGCACGCGAATTGTATAGGCTCGGTCGTTGGCGAGCAGCGAGGTGGCTGCTGGTTCGCCTTCGAGAATTGCTGTGGCATCGGTGGAGATTTCTTCAGGAGTGAATCCGCTGCGTGCGGCAATGGACGGATTTACTTGGAAGGTAGTTGCGGGACCGCTGGTGGCGCTCTCGATTCCGTCTTTGATGTCTACAACGCCGGAAACATTTTTGATGGCATCTGCAACGCGAGGAGCCCATTGACTCAGTAGCGCGGGATCACTGGCGAAGAGTTTAATTTCGATGGGTTCCGGAGCTCCTGTGAGATCGCCGATCATGTCTTGAAGAGTCTGCGAGAACTCAACATCGACTGCCGGCTCACTCTTTGCAAACTGAGTGCGCAGGTCAGCGATGATCTCATCCACATTGCGGCTGCGTTTGGATTTTAACTTCACCGAGATGTCGCCTCGGTTGGCCTCGGTGACGGCTGCGAGTCCAAGCTGTAGGCCGGTGCGGCGTGAGAGGTTTTCAACCTCAGGCGTGGCTAGGAGGATTTGCTCCATGTGGCCTACGACGCGATTGGTTTCAGTGAGGGAGCTTCCGGGAGTCATCAGGTAATCGACTACGATTGCTCCCTCATCCATTTGCGGAAGGAGATCAGAGCCGATGAATCGATAACAGATGAAGGAAGCGAAGATTAACAAAAGGCTTCCTGCAATGATCCAGATTGGACGTCGTAATGCGATGAGCAAACATTTTTCATAGAAGCTAACAATGCGAGCGAAGCGTCCTTGCAAATCCCTTTCTTCTGACTGAAGAAGTCGCTCGCTGATTTCTGCATGGGTTGCGATGGAGGGTGAGTCGGAGATGAAGAAGTGACTGAGTGTGGGTGTCCACGTTAGGGCCAGTGCGAGTGAGATGAATAACGATACCGCAACTGTTATGGCCAATGCGCGGAAGAATGTTCCGGTGACTCCACTTACCGCGATGAGCGGAAGAAAGACAGCGACCGGAGTGACGGTTGAACCGATGAGAGGCGCGGTGATTTCGCGCAGGCCGTCGGTGATCGCCCGCGCGCGCGTTTCTCCGGCATCGCGATGGCGGACGATGTTTTCGATCACGACGATTGCGTCATCGATGACAAGTCCCACGGCTGCGGCAAGTCCTCCGAGGGTCATCAAGTTAAAGCTCTGGCCTATTACCTTTAAGACGATGACCGTGATTAGGACAGTTACTGGAATAACTAGGGCGGCGACTACCGAGGTTCCCCAGTCACGCAGGAATAACACCATAATGATCGAAGCGAGAATGATTCCGATGAGAATCGCATCGCGAACACTGCTGATTGACTCGCTGACAATCAGTGACTGGTCGTAGAAGGGCTCAAGCGTTACTCCGGCTGGAAGAGTTTTGCGAAGGTCTTCGATGGTTTGATGGACTTCGGAGGACACGCGCATGGTGTTGCTATCGGGCTGGCGGTTGATGTTCAGCAGGACCGCTGGCTTCCCGTTGGCGGTGACGATTGTGTAGACGGGCTTGATTCCGGGGATCACTTGGGCAACGTCAGCGATGCGGATGGGGATTCCTGCCGCTGTGTTCTTTATTACTACCTGCGATAGTTGCTCGGGGTTCTGCACTTGTCCGCTGATGAGTCCCAGGACGAGTTGATGATTGCTCTGGAATAGGCCGGGCGAGTCGATAAGATTTCCTCGGCGCGCGGCGTCCAAGATGTCGGTGACGGTGATGCTGGAGGCAACGAGCTTTGCCGGGTCGGGAACGATGTGGTATTCAGGTTCTTCGCCACCCTGCACCACGACGCTTGAAACTCCATCGAGTCGATTGAGGCGCGGTTTCAAATCGTAGGTTGCGAGTTCCCACAGCTTTGTCTGCGAAATCGATTGCGACGTGAGGCTGTAGCCCATGATCGGAAACGATGCAAAGGTCAGACGATTGCTGGTCACGTGCGCTGTCGCGGGGAGCGTTGACTGCACGCGGGCAAGAGCGGCGTTTACATTTTGCAGCGTCTGGAACATGTCGACGTTCCAGTCGAAGAATAAGTTGATTTCTGCAGAACCACGACTGGTGGTCGAACGTACGTTGTGGAGTCCGGGAACGCTGTTTACGGCTTCTTCAATGGGACGCGTGACAGCAATTTGCATCTGCTCGATGGGCATCACGCCGTTATCAACGCCAATGATAATTCGTGGAAAATCAGTGGTCGGAAAAACGGAGATGGGAACGGAGAATGCAAGGTAAGCGCCGAGGAAAGCCAAAGCAACGATGACAAAGATCGTGGGCTTGGCGTTGCGCTCTAGCCAGTGCGCGTTAGAAGGACCCTTCGTAGGGCGAGCGAGATTGGAGAGAAGTGAAGGGATGCGAGCCATCAGTTTCCCTTCTCGGTGGCGTTGCTGCTCTTTGTTCGCGGCTCAGGCGCTGCAACTTGAACCTCGGTTCCATCGGGTAAACCATATGCCCCGGCGGCAACGATTGTGTCACCTGGCTTTACTCCGTCAAGGATCTGGATCGAGGTTGACTGGCGAGCTCCGAGCGTTACTGGAGTAAGGCGGGCTACGTGGTCGCTTCCGATGCGCATTACGCTTGACTTGCCTTCGGCGGAGGTGAGTACAGAGTCGGCAGGAACGACCGTTGCTGCGGGAATGTGTGCCACCGCGATGGAGAGGTGCGCGGTCATTCCCGAATGCAGATTTCCATCTGGATTATCAGCTTGTACCCAGACTTCTATGGTGGTGCTGTTTGTATCCACGGCTGGACTGACGACGATAACTTTTCCGGTAAAGCTGTTTGCGAGGCCGGGAATCGTGATCGAAGCGGCGTTTCCAAGTTTTACGAGCGCGGCTTGATCTTGCGATAGATGTGCTTTCGCGACGATCTTCGAGGAGTCGACAACTATTAGAAGTGGGACTCCGGCGGGCGCGGTTTCTCCGGCGTAAAGAGGACGGTCAGAGACAATGCCGCTGATGGGGCTGCGGATCTGCGAGTAATGCAATTGTGCGGAGGCACCCATGAACTTACCACGAGCGGAGTCGAGCTGCGCCTTGGCGGACTTGAGTTGGTCGGCTTTCGTGACGGAGTGCAGCGCCTCGAGGTGTAGCTGCGCAACTTCATATTGGTTACGCGCTTGAGTGAGTGCCACGCCGGATTGGTCGAGTTCTTTTCTCGGGAGAGCGCCCTGTTTGTAGAGGCCTTCTCGGCTGGAATATAGTTTCTGTTCTGCTTCTAACATCTGCTTTGCAGCGGTGGCTTCGAGCTCTGACCTCTTCCATTCTTCTGGAAGCGTGGCCCGAGTGGAACTCGAGTAAGCGGCCTGTGCCTGTTCGAGCGTGCCACGGTTTTCAATGGCGTAGGCAGACAGGTCGCTGTTTTCCAGAATGGCGAGTAAGTCTCCCTGCTTAACGTGGCTGCCGCGATTCACGTAGAACTGTTTCACCGGGGCACTGATCTTTGGAGTAATTGCTGCTTGATTGATGGGGTAGAGGGTGGCTTCGCTCTCGACGGTTTGAACAAGATCCATTTTCTGTGCCACGGCGACTTGCACTGTGACTTTTGGTTTGACTGCAGTTTCTTCGTGCTTGCATGAGAATAAAAAGGTAAGACCGAGGAAAAGCGGCAAGCAGAGCATGCGTGAAGAATTGATGTAAGTCTTGATACTCGTCATTAGAACGTCCCCGTGAGAGTTTGCAGATTTGCAAGTGCGATTTTGTATCGCAGGCATCCATCGACGTAAGCATTACGCGCAGTGTTTAGAGTGTTCTGCGCATCCACCACTTCGAGCACGGTCGATTCTCCTGCTTGGTATCGAAGGCCGATCAGTCGTAGGCTCTCGGTCGCGATTGAGACTGAATCGCGCAGAGTTGCGAGCACAGACGATCCAACGGTTGCTTCTCCGTAGAACTGATCAATGCTGGCTAGTATTTGTTTTTGAGCGGATGTGAGCTGGAGTTTGGCCTGGTCTTCGCGAATCAATGATTGACGAACTTTGCTCTGGGTAGCGCCCCAACTGAAGACCGGAATGTTCAAGGTTGCTACGGCGGCGTAACCGAGATTGCGCGTGCCTTGGCCTTGCACTGCAAAGTGCGATGCATCAATGCCATAGAAGTAGTCGACCGCGAGACTTGGTAAGTGCGCGGCTCGCGCTGAACTGACTTCGCTTTGGCTGGCCTGCACTGCAGCGAGCGCCGCCTGAAGGTCAGGGTTCTTTTCTGCCGCCGCAGCACGGACTGCGGCTAGCTCAGGAAGAGCCGGAGTTGCATCGAGATCGTCGGCTACTGTGAAATCAGTGGCGAGAGCAGGCATCGTCAACACGGAGAGCTCAAGGAGTGATGTCATGAACTCCAGCTCAGAATCTTTCAGGTCGCGATTCTTTTCGTTGAACTGGAGTTGCGCCTTCAGCACATCGGAATGCGCTACCTCACCAGCTCTTTCGAGATTCTGACTTAATTTCAGGAATTGAGACGACTCTTCGGCGGCGGTAACAGCGTTGACATGTTTCCGCTGGGCAGATAGAACACTGTAATAACTCTGCACAACGGTGACAACCAGCCCGCGAGCAGCAACTTCGGCGTTCGCGCGTGCGAGGGCGGACATTGCATTCGCTTTGCGGTAGTCGGCGAACTGCCCAAGGCTTAGAACTTGATGCGCGTTCCCTTGGCTTACGTATTCGTGAACTGTGTTATTGGCGATGAAACGAGGCACGGCAGTCCCGTTGCCTTGTGTGTAAAGGAATTGGTTGTTGTAGGTAACTCCAGGCAGAAGTACGGCACGGGCTTGCACTCGATCTTCTTTTGCCAATGCTGCGTTTGCTTGAGCAACGCGAAATTGCACGTTGTTGTCTCTTGCCATTTGCAGGGCTTGGTCGAGAGTCAGGGATGCAGGCGCAGTTGCAGGTATAGGAGCTGACGAAGGCTGCGCGTGAAGGCGAGAAGGATTCATCGCGAAAGAAGATATTGCGAGAATGGTGGCCATGCCAAGTCGCTTCATGAGTATTGTTCCGTGAACCTCAGCTTCATGGCATGATTATCTGTGTCGTACCTGAAGGGTTTCTGAAAGCAAGTGCTTAAGGTGGCGTTAAGCTTTTGGCTGTAGGATTGTCGAGCAATGCGGATATTGGTGGTCGAAGACGAACGCACGATGGCGGAACTTCTCAAGCAGGGATTGGAGGAGGAACAGCATTCTGTCTGCGTTGCCAAGGATGGATTGGGCGGTTTAGACCAGGCTGAGGGCGGGGATTTTGACGTTATCGTTCTTGACGTGATGCTTCCGGGGGTTGACGGCTTTGAGTTTGCTCGTCGTTTGCGTGCGGGGAAGAATCAGACTCCCATATTGATGCTGACCGCGCGTGATGCTGTCGAGGATATTGCGCGTGGATTAGATAGCGGTGTGGATGACTACCTTACCAAGCCGTTTTCCTTTGTCGAACTGTTGGCGCGGTTGCGTGCAGTTGCACGACGCGGTAATGTTCCGCGTCCGCTCACACTGCAAGTGGGTGATTTGGTTCTCGACCCGCTGTCTCGGCAGGTTACACGCGAGGGATGCGAACTCCACCTGACAGGCACGGAGTTCAAACTGCTTGAGTTGCTGATGAGACGCGCCGGACGAGTGGTGCAACGCGATGCGATTGTGGATGCAGTATGGGGGAACCTTGATGACATTGGAGAGAATACGCTGGACGTGTTCATCTCATTGCTGCGCAACAAGGTGGATAAGAGCGCAGAGAGCAAGTTGATTCACACGATCCGAGGTGTAGGCTACATGGTTCGCGAACGCCAATGAAAATGCACATGTTCAGGCTATGTCCGGTAGCCATCAAGGTCAGGCTTGCGGGCTGGTATTTTGTAGTGATGGCGGTTGCGATGTCGGCTCTCGGAGCGTTTGCGTTGCTTGGCATGGAGCATAGCATTCGTTCCACCGTGAATGAACAACTGGCTGTGCGCATGAAGTTTATCCAGAAGCTTATGAGTTCATCGGTGCTCTCTTCTGCGCCGCAATCGACGCTTCAGGAAAATCTACGCGAAAACCTGGGGCCAGAGAGTCAGGAAGAACTCGTTCAGATTTCCGACGAACAAGGAAACCTGATCTTTCAGTCTGCTTGGCTACGCGGTAGGTCGTCGTTTCCAAACACCAGGACCTATAGAGGGCGACGGAAACGCGGCTCTGGATTTGACACCCGGATCGACGGTGAGCCATTTCACGGAATCAGTGATAAGCAGGGGGTAGGGGGCCATGTTTACAGCATTCAGATTGCGCAGAACATGGACGACTTTGAAGAGGCGACCTTGCGCTTTCGACGCCTGTTAATTGCCGTAATTCCGGCTCTGCTTTTGGCTGCCTCATTGGGAGGCTACTGGATCAGCAGGAGAGCGCTTGCTCCGGTGGATGAGATTACGAGGGCTGCGCAGGAGATCAGCGGTCGGAACCTTTCAGCGCGGCTTGTTGTGCCGGGCTCGGGAGACGAACTGGCGAGGCTGGCGCAGACGTTGAATGCAATGCTAGAGCGGATCGATATCGGAATGAAACAGATCGCGCAGTTTACGGCGGACGCATCGCACGAATTGCGGACCCCGATTACGTTGATGCGCACGCGCGCAGAGCTTTCGCTGAGGAGAGCTCGTTCGGCGGAGGAGAATCAAGCGACGATTGAACAACTCCACAGCGAAATGGTGAGAACATCGGAACTCGTGGAGCGACTGATGCTACTGGCGCGGGCAGATTCCGGCGCTGCGCTGCTAGGCTACGAACCGATTGAACTCGCGGAACTGGTACGAGGCGTATTGGCGCAAACTTCGGTGTTGGCCGAGGAGAAGCAGTTGGAGCTAAAGGCCGAAGTTACAAGCAGCCCGCTCTGGGTGTCTGGAGATGCTCGGTATCTTTGCCAGCTATTTGTTATTTTGATCGACAATGCGGTGAAATACACACCGGTACCGGGACGGATCACAGTGACACTCACAGAAGCGAATGGGTGTGCGCGTGTATCCGTTCGTGATACGGGGATCGGCATCGACACGGAAGATTTGGAAAATGTGTTTGGGCGCTTCTATCGCGCAGATAAAGCGCGATCTCGGGACACGGGAGGCGTGGGGTTGGGGCTCGCGATTGGCCGTTGGATTGCCGAATCGCACGGGGGAACTCTTGTCGCCGACAGCGAGCCGGGTGTGGGATCGACCTTTATCGTTGAGTTGCCGCTTAAGGGATGAGAGTTGAGTCGGAAGTCGAGCACGTGCCTTAGAGTCTCTCAGGTAGAAGGTGTCGGCAACTACGGCTAATCGCGCATGGTTCTCCATCGCTGACCGGAGCAGACTGTCAGTAGGTCGAAAAAGTTATGTTCCGGTTGGATTACATTTCATGTCTGCTCACAGTCGTGTCCACGGTGTTTGTGGGACGTAGAATGTGGCAGGGGTGGGTCATCGCAGGCGCAAACAGTCTCATTATCTGCTTCATCGGTTTGAAAACCGCACAGACGGGATTTATTCCCGCGAACCTGTTTTGTCTCGCAGTCTATGTCTACAACATTCAGCAGTGGCGGAATCCTGCTCCAGTTGGCAAAGCAACGCTCCTCAAAAGTGCAAAGAATGTGGTAAGACTTAGAAGTGTTCACTCCGTCGAAACCCGTGAACGGCGTGAGGTCGCATTCATCGCCGAAGGATCTTCCCAACTACTTTGCAAATCCGGAAGTCGCGGCTCGCTACACGAAAGTGCGGCCGTACTTTCACGATGAGGTAGCGGAGAGGATTCGCAGTTTTGCTGGTGTTGGTCTTCTAAAGAAAGCGCTCGACGTTGGATGTGGGTCGGGGCAGTCTTCCGTTGCACTCTCTGCAATTTCAGAACAGGTGATCGCGATTGACGCTTCCGTGAGCATGCTCGAACATGCGATGGCGCGGGCGAACATTCGTTACCAATACGGATGCGCAGAGAAACTAGAGTTTTCTGCTGAAGAGTTCGACCTTGTATCGGTGGGATCAGCGCTTCATTGGTTCGATCTGGATTGCTTTTTTGCCGAGTGCCAGAAGGTGCTCGTGCCTAACGGGATGCTGGCTGTTTACAACGATCACTTCACCACACATATGCAGGATGTGATTGCATGCAAGCGCTGGATGCGTACGCGTTTTGCGAAACGCTTCCCGCCGCCTCGGCATGGCATGCGCGATATGAACGAAGAGAAAGCTGTCGAGTGTGGGTTTGAAGTAGCGCATCGTTCCTCGTTCAGCCATTTGGTTTCGTTTTCGCGTGCGGAGTTCATTGCCTATTTACTGACTTGCAGTAATACACTTGCGGCAATTGATTCCGGACGAGAGACAGAGCAATCCGCTGTCGATTGGCTCGATTCCGAACTTGCTCCCATCGTCCCCGATGGAGTTACGGGGGCATTCATTTTTAAGTGCAATCTTTGGATGATGCGGAAGAGTTGTCTTTAAGAGCCAAAAGCAAAATCAACAACAGATTAACGAAGTGATCCGGAGAACTGTTTCCCAGGTTCACGCCGAAAAACACCGGCGTGGACCTGGGGCACCCGAACTGTTCTGGTCGTTCAATCTTAAAAGCGATTCCTGTACGGAACGTTAGCTGAATTCACCACGAATGTAGTCTTGGGTGTGTTTGTGCACGGGCGCTCCGAACAGTTGCTTGGAATCGCCAAACTCCACGAGATATCCGGTGCGTCCGCCTTGTGTTGTGTCAACGTAGAGGAAGCCTGTGTAGTCGGCGACGCGCTGGGCTTGCTGCAGATTGTGGGTCACGATGGCAATAGTAAAGCGTTTGCGTAGCTCAAGCATCAGTTCCTCGATCTTGCGCGTTGCAATCGGATCGAGCGCGGAGCAAGGCTCGTCCATGAGCAGGACCTCGGGTTCCGTGGCGATGGCGCGCGCAATGCAAAGGCGTTGCTGTTGTCCTCCGGAAAGCGAGAGGCCACTCTTGTTAAGTTTGTCTTTCACTTCGTCCCACAGGGCGGCGGAACGTAAAGCTTGCTCGACCTTCTCAGCCTTATCGCCCTTATAGCCGTTGAGTCGCAGTCCGAAAGCAACGTTGTTGTAGATGCTGGTGGCGAAGGGATTCGGCTGTTGGAAGACCATTCCGATGAAGCGGCGTACGGCGACGGGATCAATGCTGGAATCGTAAATGTCGCGCCCGCGATAACGTATGTGTCCTTCGAAGCGGAAGCCGCGCACGAGATCGTTCATTCGATTGATGCACCGGAGCACAGTACTCTTGCCGCAACCAGATGGGCCGATGAAAGCCGTGATTGAGTTTTTCTTCACCGGGATTACTGTGTCCCGCACGGCTTTGAAGCTTCCGTAATACAGCTCGCGAATTTGGCAGTCCACCACTATGTCGTGCTTGAGTCCCTGCAGCGGGCCTGGTTGCGAATTCGATTCGGGTAATGGAATAGTTGCCATGGATGATTCTCCTAAGACTGTTGAATCTGGCGGCCTGAGAGGCTGCGACCGATGAGGTTGGCTGCAAGGACAAGCAAGACGAGCACCAGAGCGGCGGCCCACGCTAGTTCCACCTGGTTCTCGAACGGCATTCCGGCGAAGTTATAGATGAGCACGGCAAGGGAAGCCGTTGGACGCATGAGTTGCGCGTGGCCGTGGGTCCAGAGCCAGTAATTGCTGAATAGCGCGGTGAAGAGAAGAGGGGCGGTTTCTCCGGCGGCGCGGGCTACGGCCAACATCACACCCGTGAGAATTCCCGGGATTGCCGTGGGGATGAGTACCATCCACACGGTCTGGGTCGGAGTGGCACCCATGCCGATGGACGCTTCCTTCATGCGCGAAGGGACCATGCGAATCGCATCCTCTGAAGTGAGGATGATAGTTGGCAGCATGAGGATTGAAAGTGCGACGGCTCCGGCGATGGCCGAATAGCCTCCAGTGGTAAGCACGATCGCACCGTAGGCAAACACGCCAGCGAGAATAGAAGGAAAACCAGTGAGCACTTTGGCGGAGAAACGTACGACCTCAGCCAACTTACTATGCCGATTTTGTGCGAGATAGATTGCGGTCATGATGCCGACCGGAACGGTAAACGCAACGGCAAGCCCAACCATCAGCAGGGTGCCTACAATCGCATTCCCGAAACCTCCGCCGTCTTCCATTGCGGATGGCGGTAGCTGGGTGAACACTGCTAGGCTTAGGCGCTTTCCTCCGCGCCAGGCGAGCATCCAGATCACGCTGAAGAGCGGAATTAACGCAGACAAGGTCATCGCGGTGACCAATCCGTTCAGCAGGAAATCCATGAGAGTGCGCGGACGTCGCAAGGAGTGTTCGAGTTGTCCGAAGTTCACGTCGGCGAAGGGGTCGGGAATACTCGCTGCAGAATTGAGATTAATGGTCGCCATTGAGTTACTCCACCGCATTGCGTGAGGCTCGTTCAAGGACAAGAGCTCCGACGATGTTGACGATCAGCGTGATTGCAAGTAGAACCAGCGCCGCGTACATCAGGATGCCTACCTCTTTGGGGCCAGCTTCAGGAAAGTTATTGGCCAGCAGTGCAGAGAGAGTGTTGGCGGGCGAGAAGAGGGAAACGCTAATCTGGTTCGAGTTTCCGACGAGCATTGCAAGAGCCATGGTCTCGCCAAGAGCGCGACCAAAGGCCAGTACCATGCCGCCGAAGATTCCACGCGACGCGGCGGGTAGGATTACGCCGATGATCGCTTCCCACCGCGTTGCACCCAGACCGTAGGCGGCCATTCGCAGTTTTGACGGAACGGAAGCGAGCGCATCGCGACTGATGGCCGTGATCGTGGGCAGGATCATGATGGCAAGCACAATGACCGCAGGGAGCACGCCAGGGCCGCTCAGTTCGGTTGAGAACAATGCGAGCCAGCCGAGCTTGAGGTGCAGCCAGTTACACGCAGGACGAATCATCGGGATGACGACGAACAATCCCCAGAGACCATAAACGACGCTAGGGATTGCGGCCAGCAGTTCGATGAGTTGTTTCAGCAGGTCTTCAACCTTGTCTGGCACGCGACACCAAAAGGGGTGTAGGTGCAGGTTGAAGCTTCGCAGAATAGAGAAGATCGCCTGCCCCATGTAGCCTTCGCTGAGAAAAATCGCGGCAGCCAGGCCGAACGCTGTCCCGATGACGAGCGCAAGGATCGACGTGTAGAGCGTCCCCCAGATCTCTCCAGCAATTCCATGCTGAGATGAGTTTGCATCCCACACGCGCCCGGTAAGAAATGACAGACCTTCATGGCGCATCGCGGGCAGAGCGGAGAGCGTAATGCGCAATACGATGAAGGTCACCAACAGGATGGTGCAGCATGCGAACAAAAAGCTGAGCTTGCGGAAAGCTGAATCCAGCAAGGATTGCGCGCGAGTGGGAGCCTGCGTGATTTCGCCAGAACGAATTGCGAAGAGCGTTCCGGCATCCGAAACGCCCCGTGGAGCTACGTGAATGTTACTCGCCATCGGTCCATCCTTAAGCCATTAATTCGTGATGGTCTGTACCGCAGCCAAGGCCTTGCTGGAGACGTTGGGAGGCAGCGGGATATAGCCCAACGCTTCGGAGTCCTTTTGACCATCGGTGAGGCCATAGTTCAGCAGTTCGCGAAGAGCGGCGAGCTTTTTAGGGTCTGGATACTTTCGGTAACAGATAAGCCATGTGTAAGTGACGATGGGATATGCGTCGGCAGCTGTGGGATCAGGAGCCCAAGCGATCAGGCTGTCGGGCAAGGTGGCAGAGGCGAGCGCGGCTTGTCCCGAGGTGGTAGAAGCGGCGATGTACTTACCGGACTTGTTTTCCAGCGTCGCTGTGCTGAGCTTTTGACTGTGGGCGTAACCATACTCCACGTATCCGATTGATCCCGGAGTGGTCTTGAGGCTCGCGGTCACACCCTCATTCCCTTTGCTCTTAGTACCTACGGGCCAGTTCGGCATGGTGTTAGTTCCGACGGTCTTGTTGAAGTCTTCGCTGATGGCACTCAGGTGTTTGGAGAAGACAAAGCTGGTGCCACTGCCGTCAGCACGAACTACAACGTTAATTGGCAGGTCGGGCAGTTTCGTGCCGGGGTTTGCAGCGGTGATTTCAGGGTCATTCCATCTTTTGATCTTGCCGAGGAATATACCGCTATATCCTTTGCGTGAGAGGTTGAGATTGCTCACTCCATCAATGTTGTATGCGATGACGATGGCTCCGGCTGTCATGGGAAGCAACTGCACCCCACCTTGCACTCGGGCCATTTCTTCATCGGTCATGGCCGCATCGCTGGCACCAAAGTCGACTGTCTTATCGATCACGCTCTTTTTGCCGCCGCCGCTGCCCACGGATTGATAATCAACCTGCACGTCTGGATGATTTTCTCCATAACTCTTAAACCACTTGTTATAAAGAGGAGCAGGAAAGCTGGCACCCGCACCCTGCAACTTCACGCTATCGCTGGGTGCTGCAGACTTACTGTTGCAAGAAGATGAGACGATGAGTAGAGCGAATATCACTGCTGTAGTCCAGAAGCGGATCTTCATATCAGATCTCCTTGATTAGACACGAGCTGAATTCATTGAGCGCGGACCGGTCTCGAAGCGTTCGCTACGACTTCTGCATTTCTGCGATCGAGTAGCATAGGATTAGTTACCCGGACAAGAAAGACCGAGAGCTAAAGATAGGGAAACTTTAGTCGAGAATTGTTACAGGAAGGTTAAAGTCGCCCCCCGTCCGTGTTAAAAACCCGATCCACAAGAATTACCGAAGAAGGAAGGGAGATAAACAACTCTCGACCGCAGATCTGCATCGTCGGATCGCTATTCACTGAGTTCAGCAGCTTACATTTCACAGCGTATTAACGAGAGATCATTCTGGAGAGAATAGAGTGTCCTTATGACTATTTCGTACAGTCGCGCAACGCTCGCGCTTTGCTTACTCGGGGTATCGTTGGCCACAGTAAAGGTCTCCGCACAGCCGAGCCCAGAAAACGATACTCCTACTACTGATGCTTTTCTGAGTCTCATGCAGAAGGCGCGCCGACACGCGCAAGAACATGGGGCGCATTTCACTCCGGCCTTGTCTCCGGCAGAAGGCACGGTGGAGGGTGCGTCCCCGAAGGTCAATGTGGCGGCGATGCATGCTGCGGGATTTAGAGTGGTGCCGTGGACCGTGAATGACCCAGAAAAGATGCGAGAGCTGATTCGATTGCGTGTTGATGGAATCATTAGTGATCGACCGGATCTATTGCAAAAAGTCATACGAGAGGAACGGGCTACGGCTGGAAACTCGCAGGAGGTACAGAATTACTTTTCCAGTCTTGACGCGGAAGGGCATCGTGGAGGACGCGGCCTGCGACCTGAAAATACGCTGCCGGCGTTTGAAGGTGGGTTGGACAATCTGATTACTTCGATTGAGACGGACACGGGGGTAACGAATGATCACGTGTCTTTAATTTGGCATGATCAATTTCTGAATCCGGATTCGTGCCGTCGTGCAGATGGGTCTGAGTACACGATGACGAACAGGGTTTATACGCAAGACATTTCGATGGCAGATGCGCAAAAACAGTTCATCTGCGACAAAGGTGCGTTTTGGGACATTGCAGAAGAATGGTCTGTCGTTGTCGCCGGTCGCAGTAGCATTTGCTCGCAAAGAACACATGCCTAGCCCGTACGCTCCAACAAACGTTTCGCAGCTTTACCGCTTCGTTCGCTTCTACGCGGCCTATTACAAGGATGGAGCTGGAAGAAAAACAGCGGGGGCGAGGGAGAAGTCTGAGAACGCTGAACGCGTTCGCTTCAATCTAGAAACTAAGATCATGCCAACAATGCAAGGGAACAGATCTCTGCCTGAGCTTGAGCCTAATCACACGGTTAACCCGGAGACGTTTGTAAAAACCCTTTGCGGAGTTATCAAAGAGAACCACATGGAGTCAAGGTCTGATGTCCAGAGCTTCGATTATCGGACCCTTATCTTAGTCGAAGAAAAGTATCCTGATATTGCAACTTATTATCTTACTGCCGATCCGCGAATGCTCGGTTCTGAGCTGGTTCCGGAAACACTTCGCGCGACTTCCGAAAAGCGCACGGAGTAACACCGTCTTAACTGAGTAAATCCGGCGCAGACGGTTTCTCGACCGCTCTGCATCGGAATAGTGCTTGCTTGTGGTTCAGGAATTGTTATTCAGCTATCCCACCACTGTCTTCCTTTACGCTCATTCACACTACATTCACAATCAATTCACGCCGGGTTTATCATCGCTTGCGGAACGGTAGGTAAGCTGGTTGCACTATGCAAACTTATCACCGTCTGATATTGAAGACTCTCTGGGCGGCTTTAGTGCTCTCCATGCTGACCACATCTGCTGTCGCGCAATTTGAGAACGGCAGTTTGGTTGGAACCATTCACGATTCGACTGGAGCCGCTGTGGTCGGTGCGTCCGTCTCGGTAAGTAACGAAGCCACAGGGATTGCTTCCAGCACGGTAACTAATGCCTCGGGAGATTACGAGTTTCCGTCGCTGCGTGTGGGTACTTATACGGTGAAGGCGGAAGCAGCAGGGTTCTCGGCTGCAATCGCGCAGAAGATTGCGATCTCGGTTGGAGGTCGCGAGCGCATTAATCTTGATCTGAAAGTTGGATCTGCTTCAAGTACGGTTGAGGTGAGTAATGTGTCCCTCGCGCTTGAGACCGAGTCCAGTCAGCGTGGCCAGACAATTACTGGCTATCAGACGGAGGCACTGCCGTTGGTAAGTCGCAACTATGCAGACCTTTTGGGATTGGTCACTGGTTCGCGTCAAGCACCGACCGCGGCGACGACTACCGCGGTGACCAGTTTGGTTCGATTGGGCGCATACAACATTAACGGCCAGCGGAGTATGTTCAACAATTTCCTGCTGGACGGTATGGACAATAACGCATACGGGGAGAGCAATCAGGGCTTTGATAACCAGATCATCTCTCCTGCGCCGGATTCTATCGCTCAGTTCGAAGTGGTAACTAATAACGAGAGCGCGCAGTATGGGCGTTCCTCGGGTGCCACGGTCAATGTTGCTTCTGCTAGCGGAGCGAATACTTTTCACGCAACACTATACGAATTCATTCGTAACACGGACCTGAACGCTGCCGGATACTTCAAACCTACAATTGGAACTACTCCCTTTCAAAAGCCGGTCTTCAACCGCAATCAGTTCGGTGGGAATCTGGGCGGCGCAATTGTTAAGAACCGCCTGTTCTATTTCCTGGACTACGAAGGTTTTCGACAGACTTTGAAGCCGCTTGTTGTGTTGACTCTGCCAACGAAGAATGAGCTTAACGGCATTCTGGCCGTCGATGTGCAGAATCCTCTGAACCCAGGGACTTACTATAAGGCTGGAACACAGATACCGACGTCAGCGATTAACCCTGTTTCACAAAAGATCATTGGATACTTCAACCAACTGCAGGGACTCCCTACGAGTGGAGTTGCTGGTTCGGGCGTCTCTTCTAACGACTATCCAACCGAGGCACCATTTACAGATAACTCGGATAAAGGCGATCTTCGTATTGACTGGCAGCAGAGCAAAGATAGCTCCTGGTTCTTGCGCGTAAGTGATCGCAAGGAAACAGGGATCAATCATCCGGTGCTGCCGTTGCCGCTGGATGGCCAGACAAACGGTAGAGCTAAGATTCTCGACCAGCAGGTTGCTCTGGGGTACACGCAATCTTTTGGGTCGAATAAAATACTGGACGCACGTTTAGGACTCTCCCGCACGAAGGCCGGTAAGTACACTCTCTCTATCGGGAATAACGACATTACAATTCCGGGGTTGCCGACTGACGCGGGCGTGGCTGGAGGACTTCCATCCACCAGCGTTTCCGGTGGGTTTACGGCTTTCGGACGGCAGAGTACGAATCCTCAGTGGCAGAATCCTGCACTCTTGGATCCTAAGATCAACTTGTCGTGGGTGAAGGGTAAGCATTCCCTTAAGTTCGGTTACGAATATGAGCGGATCTGGATGGCCGTGCAGGATTCCAACCCTCTCTACGGATCGTTTACTTACTCAGGCGGATATAGCGTGTGCCCCAGCAGCGGAGGAGTTGCAACATCGGCGAATTGCTCCACCGTCAAGGCTGCTCCCGATACTTATTGGGCAGACCTTATGTTTGGGACCACGAGCAGTTATGCGCTGGCAAGTTACTTCGTCGCACACTTGCGCCAGGCGATGGACAACGTATACGCACAGGACGATTGGAGAGTGACTCCGAAGTTGACGCTGAACCTTGGCGCGCGCTGGGAGTATGGCTCGCCTTACTCGGAACAGCATAACTACATTTCCAACTTTGATCCGATTACGCAAACGGTGCTGACCACGAGTCCGGGGGCAGTAGCAGTTCCGGGTGCCATCACTCCTGTTTCTGCCGGTGGTGTTTATGGCAAGACACTGGTGAATCCGGATCTGGGTGATTGGGCTCCTCGCGTTGGATTCGCTTATGCGGCAACATCGAAGACTGCAGTCCGAGGCGGATACGGTATCAGCTACATTCATTACACACGCGCTGGTTCTGGCGATATCCTGGCGATTAACGCGCCGAATTCGATGTTCGTTTCCGTTTCCCAGCCAAAGCCCGGAACAAGTGGCTATCGGACGGCGGACGAGGGTTTCCCGACTGGATTAGCCACTACGTTTAATCCTGCTACAGCCAACATTACCTATATACCGAGGGACACCCGGGACAGCTACGTTGAAAGTTACTTCTTCAGCGTGCAGCAGCAACTGGCAAAGAACGTCTTACTTGACGTTGCTTATGTTGGAAATCGCGGACTGAAGTTGCAGGGCTTTCTGAATGCGAATCAGAAGAATCCTGCCAATAGCTTCGCTCGTCCGTATGCGAACTGGCCGAGCGATATCACGGAAGCTCTTAACGGTTTCAAGTCAAATTACAATGCGCTTCAAGTTCGCTATGAGCAGCGTTTTGTGAAGGGCTTGACGTTGTTGAACTCGTTTACGTGGTCGCATGCACTCGACAATGCCAGCGCTTCGCTGGAAGGAAATACCCCATCGCCACAGGACGGGAATAACATTGCTGCTGATTACGGTCAGTCCGATTACAACCTTCCGGTCACCAACATCACAAGTATCGTTTACGACTTTCCTCTGGGGCGAGGACACTCCTTGCTGCAGAATAGCAACGGATTTGTAAATGCGGTGGTTGGTGGATGGCAGATCAGCGCCATCAACACTACGCAATCAGGTACACCGTTCAATTTGGGGTACTCGGCAAATTCGGCAAACGCGGTTTCGCCGCAGATCTCGGCTACCTATCGCGGAGCAAACGAATATCGTCCGAATCGGGTGGCAGGCCAGCCACTGATCGAACGGTCGAAGCTGGCGTCGGGCTACATCCAGTATGTCAACTACTCAGCCTTAACGCTGCCGGGTACGAAGGATGCGAGTGGAAACCTGCTTAGTCCGTTCGGAAATGCCAGTCGCAATCCGGCTCGCACTCCTGCATACAACAGCATGGACTTCGCGCTGAACAAGCACTTCAACACTCCGGTCGAGAGCGTTAAGGTCGAGTTCAGGGCCGAGGCGTATAACGTATTCAATCACACGAACCTTTATCTGCCGTCCAGTGCGTTGAGCGGTACGTTGGGCGGAGCACCTACCAGCGGTGGAACCATCACTAGCACTTTTGAGCCCCGCATTATTCAATTTGGCTTAAAGGTGAGTTACTAGCTGTTGGCAAAGCATGCGGGAACTCCAAGTTTCCCGCGTGCCCACCACACAGAACTCTCGCAAACTGCGAGAGTTTTGTCATGTACACGGATTCATTTCGCGATTGCAGGATGTGGGAGCGGTCGGGCGGACGAGGAACTCATCACGGAGAAACTCCGGTAACTGTGGTAGCATCCCATTACACTAGACTTCAAAGAGGGGCTTGTGCGGAGTACGGTTCAGCAATGGAAGGTCGGGGGCGAAAGATCGCAGTTTGCGGTCTTGTTGGTGCTCCTTGCGTTGCTGCTGTTCACGACTGTTCGCACCTCACCGATCTACGCTGGCCCGGAGAGCTCCTCGCATGGTTCGTCACTCACAAAGACTCCTCTAAAACAGCGGCATTTGTTGGCGACAGAATTCGTTTGGATCGCTCCGATCCTAGACCTGTTTGGTTCTGCCCCACGGTTCGTTAGCAGACATATTCCTGCACCTCATGATGACACGCGAGTAGATTGGTTCACCGGACGCTGCTACGACATTCCCCCTCCTGTAATTGGCTAACTTCGCTATATCTTTATTCAATGCTGTCCCGCTCAGGTTCCATACTCTGCCACCCGCATAAGTGGCGTTTTCCCCTGCAGCTTGGGATGGCTTGGGTTGTCGACGAATCGCCGAAGGCGGTCATCCTCGGCTAATAGCCGGGTCATCATTGTTGCATCTGAGTTTCCAGAACTCTTCTTCAGCTCGGTTTCTTCTGAAGGATGAGCCCAAAAGGGACATGAAGAATATAAAAGTTTCGCACGTTGTCATAGCCTGCGCTTTTGCGCTGGCTATCGTTGTAGTCATGGTCTCCCAGACCAAGATCACCCATGCATCTGCTCCTGCGATTTCGTCTGCATCTATAGCGGCGACGGTGGCAGTTGAGCGGGGATCGATTGCTAACTCGCTAACCATTGCTGGTGAGTTTCAGCCGTGGCAGGAAGTTGAGATTCACGCCAAGGTCGCAGGGTACATTCGGAAGATCAATGTAGATATCGGCGACAGGGTTCGAGCGGGGCAGGTGCTTGCCATTCTGGAAGTGCCGGAGCTGAATGCAGAGGTACTAGGGGCTAATGCCGGTGTGCGCCACAGTCAGGAAGAGATAAGTCGAGCGGAACACGAAGTGGCTCGCGCCGAAGCAGCCCATGCTTCTCTGCACTCTGCTGCAACCCGCCTACAGCAGGCCTCGGAGGCACGTCCGGGAATGATCGCTGCTCAGGAGCTCGATGATGCCATGGCGAAAGACCGCACGTCTGAGGCTCAGGTTGAAGAGGCAAAGTCCGGACTCTCGGCGGCACGGCAACAACTGGAAATGTCAAAGGCGTCGCACTCGCGCGTGTCAGCCATGCAGGACTACTCGCGGATCGTAGCTCCGTTTGATGGCGTGGTGACTTGGCGCTATGCCGATACTGGCTCGCTGATACAGGCGGGGACTTCGAATAACAGTTCGATGCCGGTGGTGAAACTAGCTCAGGTAAGTATTCTGCGCTTGAGGATTCCGGTTCCGGAAGAGCTGTCTTCAAGCATTCGGATTGGAGCGCCCGCTCAAGTCCACGTGCAGGCTACGGGAGCGAAGTTCGAAGGAAGGGTAGCTCGCTTTACGGACTCCTTTGATCGCGCAACTAGAACGATGCAGGTCGAGATAGATGTGCCTAACTCCAAGCTCGATCTTGTTCCCGGTATGTATGCAGACGTTGAACTCCAGACCCATGATCATCCTAATGTGCTGACAGTTCCGGCGCAGGCCGTCTTACAGAGCAACAAGAAGTCGACGGTGTTGCTTGTCGGTTCGGATAACAAAGTTCAAGTAAGAGAGATTCAACTTGGGCTGCAGAGTGCGAATCGTGCAGAAGTTGTCAGTGGTCTGCAGGATGGTGATCGAGTCATCGTAGGGAATCTAAGCGCGTACCAAGCGGGACAAGTTATTACTCCGAAGCAAAGCAACATGGCAATGGCGATGAATACTGCCGGGGGAGATCAGTAATGTCTGGTTTCTCGATTAAGTATCCATTCTTCATCATCATGCTATGTCTGATCATTCTTGTAGTGGGTGTCGCTAACGTCGTAAGAATGCCGGTTGATCTGTTCCCAAATATCAATATACCGGTGGTCGTGGTCGCTACCTTTTATTCGGGCATGCCGCCGGAGCAGATCGAAGCCAATATCACAAATCCTTTCGAGCGCTTCTTTACGCTTGGAAGCGGCATCGACCACATTGAGTCGCGCTCGTTGACTGGCGTAAGTCTGGTGAAGGTTTACTTTCAGCCTGGAACGAATGCCGATGCGGCCGTAAGTACAATATCGAATCTGGCGATGGCTCAGTTAAGGAGATTGCCTCCTGGAACGCTGCCCCCAGTGGTTCTTAAATTCGATGCTTCCAGTTTGCCGGTTTGTCTTATTACGCTCAAGGGGCGAGATCTTAACGAAACGGAGTTACACGATCTCGGTCAGTTTACGGTTCGCAATCAAGTTGCTAACGTGCCGGGGGCTTCGGTGCCACAGCCCTTTGGAGGTAAGTACCGACAGATTCAGGTGTACGTAGATCCGGTGAAGTTGCAGGCGCATCAGTTGAGCCTGATGGACGTGGTGCGTACCGTCAATGATGCGAATGCGATTCTTCCTGCTGGTGACGTGCGAATCGGTCCGAAGGATTTCAATATCTATACCAACAGCCAGCTACCGACTACAGAAGAGATTAATCGGCTTCCGCTGAAGAGCGAAGGGAATGCCGAAGTTATGGTTGCCGATGTAGGGTATGCAAAGGACGCGGCGGCGATTCAAACGAACATTGTGCGTGTCGACGGCCAGCGTTCGGTGTACCTTCCCATTCTGAAGCAGGGTGGTAACAGCAATACGATTGCTGTGGTGAGCGGCATCCGCAAAGACATTGGAGACTTGCTGGATGTGCCGAAGTCCCTGGTCGCAAAAGTCGTCTTCGACCAATCGGTCTTTGTGAAAACAGCAATCACGAATTTGGGCAGTGAAGGCGGAATTGGCTTGGTGCTGACCGCAATCATGATCCTGATATTTCTGGGCAGCGTGCGAGCCACACTGGCGGTAATGCTTTCTATTCCGCTGTCGGCGTTGGCGGCGTTCATGGCTATCAACGCGAGCGGCGGGACGATTAACACGATGGTTCTGGGCGGACTGGCGCTAGCATTTTCGCGTCTGATTGATAACTCCGTGGTCGTGTTGGAAAACATCTTTCGGCATCTTGAGATGGGTGAAGCGCCAGAAGTTGCGGCGGAGGTCGGAGGCCGTGAAGTTGCATTGCCTGTGTTGGCTGCAACGTTTACGACAGCCATCGTGTTCTTTCCGGTGATCTTTCTTTATGGCGTGAGCCGCTTCCTGTTTACGGCACTGGCGGCATCGGTGGTGTTTTCGCTTTTTGCTTCCTATCTGGTCGCAATGACGGTTGTTCCGTTATTTTGCGCAAAGTTCATGCACCACAAGCAGGCGGATGATGAACAAGGCACTGACACCAATAAATCAATATTTACCCGCTTTGTGAATGGGTTCGACCGACTGTATGGCCGCATGCTCGATCGGTACGATATCGCGGTGGGACGGTCGCTTCTTCGGCCTGTCGCTACGGTGGTGAGCGTTCTCGGTGTGTGTCTGTTCAGTCTGGCGCTGTATCCGCTACTCGGCGTGGCGTTCTTTCCGCGTACCGACCCAGGTCAATTTGTGATCAACGTCAAAGCGCCGACAGGGACGCGACTTGAACTCTCAGAGCAGTACATTAAGCGCGTGGAAGACGATATCCGAGAAGTCGTGCCAGCTCAGGATATGGGCATGATCGTTTCCAACATCGGCATTACTCCTGACTTCTCCGCGATCTATACCAGTAACTCCGGCCAGCATACGGCCTTTGTGCAAGTAAGTCTGAAAGAGGGACATAAGGTTGGCAGTTATGAATACATGCGCCGAGTAAGAGAGAAGCTTTCGGAGGACGTACCGGAACTTAGTACTTACTTTCAGGCTGGGGGACTTGTCGACTCTGTTGTGAACATGGGGTTGCCAGCGCCAATCGATATTCAGGTGAGCGGCAACGATATGCATGCTGCTTATAAGACGGCGTCGACACTGGCACAGAAAATTCGGGGTCTGAATGGTGTCAGCGACGTCTTGATTCCTCAGGACCTGGATTATCCGGGCATTCAGTTGAACGTGAATCGCGAGATGGCCGGACGTCTCGGCCTCAGCTCGCGCGAGGTGGTTGATAACGTAATTACCGCCCTCACTTCAAACGGAATGATCGCCCCTAGTTACTGGGTCGATCCTAAGAATGGCAACAACTACATGTTGACCGTCCAGTATCCAGAGACTCAAGTGAAATCCATGAGCGACTTGGAGCAGATTCCACTGCGCGCAGGCAAGGGCCTGGATACCGCAGAGCTGAGTGCTGTTTCGGATGTGAAGGTTATTAACACGCCGACTGAAGTAGATCATTTTCAACTGCGTCGCGTGATCGATGTCTATGTTTCTCCTTCGAGCGAAGACTTGGGTCGATTGGCCAACCAGGTGGACAAGGTCATCGCGGAGACCCATCCGGACGAGAATACCCGAGTCGTAATGCGAGGCTCGGTGGAAGGCATGCGGCAGTCGTTCAAGAGTTTTGGAATAGGACTGCTGTTATCCATTGTGCTCGTTTACCTGATTCTCATGGCTCAGTTTGCTTCCTTCCGAGATCCGTTCATTATTTTGTTGGCCATCCCGCCGGGGCTGACCGGGGTGCTTGTCTTCCTGCTGATGACGCATACCACGCTGAACGTCATGTCCCTGATGGGCGTGATCATGATGACCGGCATCGTGGTGTCAAACAGTATCTTGATCGTGGATGTTGCGCGTACGCTTCGTGCGCAGGGAATGGCAGTGAAAGAGGCGGTCTCTACGGCGTGCCGAATGCGGCTTCGTCCAGTGCTGATGACCTCGCTCGCGACCATCCTTGGGATGGTTCCAATGGCGCTTGCACTTGAGGCCGGAAGTGAACAGTATGCACCACTTGCGCGAGCCATCATTGGCGGCCTTACGGTGTCGGTGGTTGTAACGGTTTTCCTGGTCCCTGCGGCTTATCTTCTGGTGCATCGCGGCAAAGAGAAAACGGTTGAGGGAAATGTGTAATGGGTAAGTCGAAAGTTGTCCTCTGGATTGGGCTGGGATTGGGGTTGACGAACGTATTGTTGGCGCAGGCCCCTCCCGCAAATCAGGCTATGCGTTTGACCGTGAGTGAGGCCGAGCAGATTGCGATTAAGAACAATCCTGACGTTACAGTTGCCAAGCTTGCTGCAATGTCGAGTCATGAGGTTTCACGAGAGGCTCGGGCCGCCCTGCTGCCCTCTGCTTCTCTAGACCTCACTGCTGTTGATACGAATGCAGGCAATCGCATTTCGGCGGGCGCGCTGAATAACCCTGTGATATACGATCGTGCCGCTTACGGAACCTCGGTTGCGCAGCTGATTACGGATTTTGGCCGCACGAAGAACCAAGTGTCCGGAACACGTATTCAGGCACAAGCTCAGGATCAAACATCGATCGCCACAGCGAACCAGATCAAGCTTGCGGTTGAGAGGGCGTTTTATAGCGCACTGGGGGCGTCTTCAGTCCTGAGCGTCGCCCGGCAAACGGTTCAATCGCGCCAGTTGTTGGCCGATCAGGTTAGCACGTTGGCCAAGAACAATCTTAAGTCGTCGTTGGACGTGGCGTTCGCAAATACGAACCTGCAACAGGCACAACTGCTTCTGCTGGACGCGGAAAACCAGTACGACGCGTCCACGGTGAGTTTGGCTGAGATCCTCGGATATTCAGAGCAGAAGAATTTCGAACTCATCGACGATGTTGGCGGCGTAGCGCCTCCGCCCACCGATGTAGCTCAACTGGTGTCCATTGCAATGTCGGAGCGTCCGGAGATCAAGGCTCAGAACCTGCAATTCCAAGCGGCTAAGAAGTTCCAGAATGCAGCATGGGAGCAATCGCTGCCGAGCATCCGAGCGTTGGGCGTTGTGGGTCAAGCTCCGGTACGGGATGACCATATTTCCGGCTGGTATGGCGCGGTTGGGGTCAATGTCGAGATTCCCATCTTCACGGGATTTCGCATCTCGGCGCAGACTCGCGAGGCCGAATTGCGGAGCGAAGCGGAAAATGATCGTCTAGTAGGGCTGAAAAATGCAGTGAGTCGCGATGTGCGGACGAGCTGGCTGGCGGCAAATACGGCCTTCCGTCGGGTCTCCGTGACGGCAGCGCTCTTGCAGGAGACGAAACTTGGCCTCGATCTTGCCGAAACCCGTTACAAACTAGGGTTAGGGTCGATTGTTGAGGTTAGCCAAGCCCAGTTGCAGGAGACCGAAGCGGAAATTGCCAACGCCCGTGCGCGTTACGACTATCTATTAGCTCAAGCAGTCATCAGGTTCGAAATGGGATCGATATAGATTGGCGCGACTGGGCTAATCAGGTTTCTTTTCGTGGGCGAAGAATAATAGCGAACAACTCTGGACCGGTAATAGCCATCAGACTATTTAAGTCTGAAACTCTATAAGCAGCATTCACGCCTGGGTTTTCGGCGTACATGCCTTCCGTTTCTGTCGCTCTCCGTTACCGCCCAGGCCAGCAATCGTGGCCAGATATTGAGGAAACTTGAGTACTCGCACTGCTCTTCCAAACACGAATGACACGGAATCCCCGCTTAAGCCGAAGAAAGTGACGCGGCGCGCTGCCGCGAATTCCACCGTGCCAGCAATTATTTCCAAGATGACCGAGGCAGAGGTAATCGAGCGGGCGAAGTCGGGAGACGGCGTGGCTTTTGAGACTCTCTACATTATGCATAAGCGCAAGGTGTTTTCGTTGTGCTGGCGCATGAGTGGTAATGAGGCCGAAGCTGAGGATCTGACGCAAGAAGTCTTCATGCTAGTCTTCCGGAAGATCGCGAACTTTCGTGGACAATCGGCATTTTCGACCTGGCTGCATCGCGTGACGGTGAACGTGGTTCTGATGCGGTTCCGGAAAAAGGGACTTCTCTCGGTTTCGCTTGAGGAGTTTATGAATCCTGAGGATCAGGAGGTTCCTAAAGGCGATTTCGGCGGGCGGGATGATCTGCTGGACGGTTCCATCGACCGTATTTTCCTGGAAAGGGCAATTGAACTGCTGCCTCCTGGATACCGCACGATATTCGTTCTGTTCGACGTAGAAGGCTATGAGCACAACGAGATCGCCGAGATGATGGGGTGCTCGGTGGGAAATACCAAGTCTCAGCTACACAAGGCGCGGCTAAAACTGCGGGCTATCCTGAAGGCAGGGCAGGCTGAGCAGAAGTCGCTTCGTAAGAAGAGAGCGGCAGACAGTCCGTTCTTCGGTGTTGCTCTTAGGTCCGAGCGAGAACGGGTACCGGCTACGCGCGTAGCGTAAGTCGAGTCGAAGCTTTCCAAATCATAAGGGGAGTTTGCTGGAACGATCCGCCTTGGCGGCGGCGTTCCAGCAAACTCCCCAAACTGTTTCCCGCCTAGCTCTTCTTCAAAAACTTTCTTGTTATAGCGAACGCAATCAAGCTTAGAACCGTTAGCCCTTGGGGTTCCGGCACCTTGCTCACCGGAGGAGGAGTGTAAGGGGTGCTAGGAGTGTTGCCGCCGCAACATAATATTGGAGACGTCGTCCAATATGGAGGAAGCGTGACGGGTACTTTGGCCTGTGAAATCAAGCCTTTTGCCTGTGGAATATCCCCGTCAGTGGGCGGCGGGAGAACTAGCGGCGGATAATTGACCGGAGGATGCACAAGGCCCAACTCAGGGGTCTCGAAAACAATGTCAGGCGGAGGTGGTTCCGGTTTCTCGATTCCTGCCGACAGCGGTTTGGGTTTCTCTATTTGAATTCGATTGCCACAACGAGTCCTCACCAGATGAGTCCCATCGGTGAGCACCACTTCATTGGCTTTGATGTGGACTGGATGTTCCGTCCACTGGACCGTATTTCCCTTGCGGTACGAGACATAGGCCAGCATCGGATTGACCAGCCTGACGGGATGGAGTTTCTCTATGCGAATATCCGCATAGTGTTGGCGGACGACTACGTCGTTGCGAACCGACTCGGACACTTCCTCAGCATCGTAGGTTCCGCCCGGCACGATGGAATAGGGGTAAATCTGCCGAATTCCACGCGTTTTGAATCCCTTGGCGGTACGAGTCACTGTCTCTATGTTTCCAAGACGCCAGACCCTCACGCCATATACGCCGGTCGCTAGTAGTGCACCGACAAGCAATCCCGTTATAGCCAGAGTTCTCTTCATGGTTCCCGCCAGTCGCTTATATAAGAGCAATTTGCCCGCCATTGTTCAAAACGCGGCTTCGAAGCTGGGTGAGACTCCAGAGTGCGTTCCATTGGCGAGAGTTGCTGTCTTAACACCACGCAACCGCAACAGTCTCCTCAGTAAGTCCTGCTCCTGTGCTGCCGGAATATGCAATAACTTGCAGGGTCGTGCGAAAAGAGAGAAGACGGATGGAAGGGTATTACGTAGAACGTAGGGAGCGATTCTCTCCAAGAAATGAAGATTCGGGTAGAGGTGAAATAATCGAGGGGAAAAGAAGGTAAATGAGAGTTTGGAGGCGCGGGCCAGAATCGAACTGGCGAATAAAGGTTTTGCAGACCTCTGCCTTACCACTTGGCTACCGCGCCCTGTTCTCGTTTTCGTGCGGTGAAGGCCGGGGGCATCGGCCCTTCACGACAAACCCTCGCACGATGGCGAGGGTTCTAAATTCTGGAGCGGGAGACGGGATTTGAACCCGCGACTTCGACCTTGGCAAGGTCGCACTCTACCACTGAGTTACTCCCGCTCGACTGTTTAATCTTAGACAAAGCACCTTGCTCTGTCAAACCTGCGAGTGCCCCAAACCTGTGGATTATCCGCGTATTTACTGCATAACGCCAGATCGTGGCGTATTCATTTCTGTTCCGACCACTTGTCCGTCACGGAAATGCAGAATGCGATTGCCAAATCGAGCCGCTTCGGGATTGTGAGTGATCATCAATACGGTCTGGCCCAGCTCTTGATTTGAGCGCTGTAACATCTCCAACACAGCATCAGAGTTCTGCGTATCCAGGTTCCCCGTAGGTTCGTCGGCGAGCACGATCGCTGGTTTATTGATCAAGGCTCTCGCCAATGCGACGCGCTGCTGTTCTCCTCCGCTCAGCTCACTGGGGCGGTGGTCGAGGCGCTTATCGATACCAAGCAACTGGGTGATGTTCCGGAAATGTTCAGGATCGCTCTTTGCCGCGTCGCCAGCGATGTCAATCGCGATCTGTATGTTGTCGCGAGCTGTCAGAGTAGGCAATAGGTTGAACTTCTGGAAGACGAATCCAATTTTCTTGCGGCGCAACTGAGTGCGCTCAGAATCCGTGGTCTGGGCAAAGTCGGTGCCGTCAATGAGCACTCGGCCGGAATCTGCCTGCGCCAATCCGCCGAGAATATAGAACAGAGTGGATTTGCCGCTGCCCGAAGGGCCGACTACACTCAGGAACTCTCCCCGCTCTACATCAAAGGAAACACCGCGCACCGCAGGCACGTCCACCTTGCCGATGCGATAGGTTTTGCTGACGTTCTCAACTTGAATAATGGCTGACATGGGTATACAAATCCATCTTACACGAGCGAGAGGCGCTAAGTTTTGGAGCAAAGGAAAGCGGCGGAGCGATAATTCGCTCCGCCGCTCTGTTAAGTATCGGATTCGACTACCAGGCTGTCAGGGTCAGCTTATCCAACCAGACGTTGTAGTTGGTCGCCTTGCTGTTCTCATCCATCTGGAAAGCGACGTTTAGCTCGTTCACACCAGAGGCCTGCGATCCACCGTAACGATTGATGTATGATTTGGTGCCGTTCAGCGTGACCGAAATGAAATACGTCTGTCCGTTGAGGCGCTCATACTCCCAAACGAGATGGTTCCACGTATAAGTTGGAGGAGCTGGGCAGGCGACCCCGGTATGGACCCAGGTCTTGCCCGATGTGCTCCAGATGTCCCATTGCTTTATCGCGATGTTGCATTCCGTGCCGAAAATGTACTTTTTGCCGCCAACTGACTGGTTCCCATCGAACTCCAATGCTTGCGGTGCACTGGCGTCGGTGTAGTAGAAGTAGGTGTCATAAATAAAGTGGGAGGCGTTAGAATTCGCGCCGAGCTGCTTCCACCAAAGTGCATCCGCGTATTTTGTTTTTCCGCCGATCCAGAAATGCGCAGCCTTTCCATCCATCGAGGGCGAACTGACGTTCTGTGTCTCAGAGAATGGGACGGTCGCACCGTCGCCGCCAGCGCCCGCGCAGGCACCGCAATTCTGCCATCCGCTCATCTGATCGATATTCGAGTACGTGGTTGCATTGGCTGGAGCGGTTGTACCTCCGCCGCCGCTGGAAGTGCCGCTAATCTTAACGGTAATGGAACCAGACTTGGCGTAGTTGCCTTTGCTATCCCATGACTGAACTACGACAGCGTGGGTGCCGGTTGCCATTGCGACGCTATCGCTCAGCGATGCGGCGTCTTTCTGATCCTTTAGAACTCCGTCAACGTAAACCTGCATCGCAACTACTGGGTTGGACATGGTTGCAGAAGCAACGACAGTCACGGGCGATGTAGTAGTTTGTCCTGAGGTGGGCGACGATACACCCACTGTGGCAAACGCTGCGGCGGAAAATAGCATTGTTGCTGCGATCTCTAAATGTCTCTTCAATTCGAACCTCCCAGGGAAACGGAACCAATCTCGGCGAGCTGTGAAGAGACTACTGGCTCGGAGCAGCCATCCGTAGCCGCCGAAAGGCCTATTCTTTGAAAGGTTTTTACCTTAGGTGATCTAAGGTTATCTACTGACTTGAGAGCTGGATTGCGGTGGGGAGTAAAATCGACAAACGTTGAAAATAAATCACTTAAGTTTCGGAACAGCGACTCACTACGTGCCAGAGCCGCTTATTTGTCGCGTAAGAGCGACCCTAGAATGGCTCAGGTACAAAGGCCAAAGCTGATGAATCTGGGATATTTCCCGCTCTTTTTAGCAGGCGTGTGCACCACGCGCAAGGACACTGGAAACCGCTCGGCGAGGGCCACGGCGCTTGACTAATAAGATTCGAATTCGCTCCAAAAGGTCGGCTGGGGCGTAGGAGCCTTTTCTCAGAAGAAGATCCACCGGGGCGTCGGTTTCGAAGACTAATTTCTGATCGCTCAGCAGGATGACCGGAATTTCCGGAGATATTGTTTTGATGCGCGTTACTAGATCCGTGACGGAGGCATCAGGAAGTTCCACGTTGCTCAGCACGAGATCCACGCTGACATTGCCGAAGATAACCATCGCTTCGGCTGTGGTGTTGCAAGTCATCACGCGGTAACCGCGAGTCTGTAGCGTCAACTTCTGGATGGAAAGGCTCTGCTCGTTATCCACGCACAGGATCGTCTTCTTAACAGTCATCTCGAAGGGGGCTCTATCTCTCCCATGATCCAGACTGATGCGGATCGACTACTTAGGGAGCGTAGTTAGTTGCAAACGGTGTCGAGAATCCTACGCAGAAGATGGCCTCGTGACAAGTGCCGAGTTTGCCAATTGCATTCTTGCTAAGGCGTCCGAAATGGCAATCGTTTGAAAGTCGTTGCAAATGAAGGAGAGCTGTTTATCGCAATACAAACTCTCCGCGCGCAATTTCTACCACCCCTCCACCCACGCAAATGTCGGTTACGCCGTCAGCAGTCTTTCGTCCGCGAATTTGGATGAAACTTGGTCGCCCGATCTCTAGTCCCTGCTCGATCAATCCTTGCGTCTCGCTGGCTAATATTCCATGTTGTACAGCCCAAGCCGTGCAGCATCCTGCGGCCGAACCGGTGGCGGGATCTTCGCCGTTATAGAACTGCATCCGTGCGTGTAGCGTCGCGCCGGGCGTTTCGGTTTCTCGTGAGACAAAGTAGAAGAATCGTCCACCATGTATTCGGGCAAATTCAGTAGAGCCCTTTATATCGATCCGCAGTTCGTGCATTGCAGAGAGCGATTTCAGCACCGCTATCGTGAAAGGCGATCCGGTGGAAACCGTCTGGATCGGCAATGTCTCGTCGAAGGAATCCAGCGGCACGCCAGTCGCACGCGATACCTCTTCGGCGGAATAGATCTCCCCGAATTCGGGATCGCGCTGGCGCATTTCTCCTACAAGACGTCCGTCGGCATTGGTCGAAAATCGCACTGGGATCTTCCCGACTTTTAGCTCCAACTCGACTAGGTCTCCGCCGCGCTGTTGCCGAATGCACCAAGCAGTTCCGAGCGTCGGATGTCCAGCGAAGGGAAGTTCCTCTCGCGTGGTAAAGATGCGAACCCGGACGCCACGTTCGCGTTCTACCTGCTCTTTTCGGGGAAGAATGAATGTGGTTTCAGAGAGATTGGTCTCCTTAGCGAGAGCCTGCATCTCCGCGTCGCTCAAGCCGCGCGCATCGGTGAACACCGCGAGTTGATTGCCCTCAAGCGGATTATGCGTAAACACATCGACTAATACGTAGGGATAACGGCGAGTGACAGTCATCAACTTTCCTCGTAATCAGGGTATCGCAATGCAGCCGCTGTCGTCAGGAGCTCCATGCCGGGTCGAGTAAAACCTGAATCATTGCCACGTGAATCGCCTCTACATTGGCGATGCAACGTGCCTGCAGCGGCGATTTTCGCGGCTCCAACGTGAGTTGCGAACGGTTCGGCAAATGCGAACGCCTAACCTGAAGGATCCTTCATCTAATAAACATATAATCCAAATATCAATCGTGCCATAGGCACTTCTGAGGAGACGAATGACCGAACAATCTCATCTCGGCGGCAAATTTACCTTTCCCAAAACTTCAATGACCGTAAATCGCATAGGGTATGGCGCAATGCAGCTTGCCGGACAGGATGGCGAGAAACAAGTCTGGGGGCCTCCGCGCGATGTTCCGGGTGCGATCGCTGTTTTGCGCGAGGCCGTTGCCGCTGGCGTGAACCACATCGATACCAGCGACTTCTACGGACCACACGTAACCAATCAATTGATCAAGCAGGCGCTCCATCCTTACCCGGACGATCTCGTGATCGTGACCAAAGTGGGCGCGCGCCGTGGCAGCGATGGCTCGTGGCCGCACGCACGCTCGCGCCAGGAGATTATTGACGCCGTTCACGATAACCTGCGAAATCTCGGCCTGGATGCGCTCGACGTCGTCAATCTACGCCTTGGCGGCTTGACCGGGGCGGTGGACGAACCCTTTGAAGAGCCTCTGACCGCTCTTGCCGAGCTCAAGCAGCAGGGGCTGATCCGGCATATCGGACTCAGCACTGTTTCCCCCAAGCAACTGGCTGAGGCACAGGCCATCACGGAGATTGTCTGCATCCAGAACTTCTACAACGTGGCACAGCGCACCGACGATGGATTCATCGATGCTCTCGCCCCGCAGGGAATCGCTTACGTTCCGTACTTCCCATTGGGAGGGTTCTCCCCGCTGCAGTCGTCCAAGCTCAATGACGTGGCCGCGTCGCTTGGGGCCACTCCGATGCAGATAGCACTGGCGTGGCTGTTGCACAGGTCTCCGAACCTGCTGCTGATCCCTGGCACATCGTCGGTGACGCATCTGAGGGAAAATCTCGAGGCCGCAAAGCTGGAGTTGTCCACGGAAACTCTTGCAGACCTCGACAGCATTGGCGCAGCAGCTGTCTAGAGGCCCATCACAAAAATGGAGGCAGGTGGAAGCATGCCGGCCGATTTCCGGGAATCAATTCACATTCTGCTGTTTTTGTGTCGATTGACGGCAAGTGACGCCCACTCCGAGCGTCACTCGTTTCCGATTCGCGTTGAACTGGCGTTTACCGGGACCTATTCCGTAACGACCGGTCTAAAGCGCGCATTGGTGTTACCCACGACGGTGAATCGAATTTGCCGCACCCGTGACTTGCAGCAATATAAGAGTCTGGTCGAATTTGCCAATGACACCGGTCCGGGTTCTCTCGTCGAGATTCGGTTTCCACCCGAGACGCGGTTGTATACTCTACGGCATGCGTCACCTCGTAAGTGCATTGTTATTGACATGTTTGGCCGCTTCTATCCAGTTTGCGGTTGCTCAGGATAATCCGGTTGCCGTCATCCACACCTTGAGTTATGTGTCGGCTGGTACTCCAACCTTCCAGTTACTGACGCAAAGTCCCACAGCCAGGAGCGGGTCAATCTGGATCAGTAGCTCGAATGCGGGTCTGACTATCAAAGGCGAGGTTGATGGACCCGATCCGAATTGGCCTGCGACGCCTGCGGAAATGCTAAGCAAGGACCACGTCGAAGTGTGGCTGGCTGCTGAGCCCAAAGTGGACTTGCCTCCTATTGGATGGGTTGACAGGTTTGGGCCTACAAATCTGGACACCGAAAAAGACTGTTCATCAAGGTTGGAGGAACAGCCTGCGACGCAAGCGGGATGCAAGGCCTGGTTTAAGGAGCAGCTTAAATATCGGGTCCAGTTCCAAAGGCTCTTCGCCAGGCAGTGGATTTTGGCTGGCGACCCGGCTCAGACCGCTGACTCAGACTCGAATCACTTGATTGAGGTTTTCGCCAATACGGCGATGAGAGAGATCGAGACGAACTCCTTTCCATCCCAGCATTCTCCGGCTAAGTTGGCTCCGCTTGTGAGGGATGGCGTGAAGATGCAGGTTCTTTCGTCACGGAAGGATGGTCAAGCCTATGGGTTTATGATCACGATCCCTTATTCGGCTTTTCCGCCGATTCCATCGCTGGAGATCAAGGACCTTTGGCTGATGGTAGATGTCTTCAGTGCCGCATCTGAAGGCAAGAAGATGGGAGTGTTCTCAACTACAGCGCCTCATCGCAAGTGGGGCGACCCTGCCACTTTCAATCATGTTCAAATTGAGCGCCCTTTGCACATAAAGCTCTCCCCTTGCGCATACCCATTGAGTCGGCGGGATGCGATGCTAACGGAACAGCCGAGTTACGTTTATCCCATTCCAGCAGTCCCAAACGAAAACGACCCAGTCGTTGTCGATCAAATGGTGTATTTAGCGAATGGGATTGCCCCGTCGTTCGATTCGGCGGGCGTGTCACCCTGGGCTGAGTCGCAGCGGTTCGTTTCAAAACCTATTGGAGGTGGGGGCTTTGTATGCGGGCCAAAGCTGGCCTATGTAAAAGGCAGCATTTCGGTAAAGACAGATGATGTAATCCATTCAGAAGGATTTGATACCAAAAGGCTGGCGGACGGCTGGACTCTGGTCAAAACGGGGCCACGTGCTGATTTTAACGAGTTCGGCTGGGGTGGAACCTGCGGAGGGTGTCCGACCGCGGAATTAAATGTGTATGCATTCTCTCCGGAAGGAAAGAAGGAATTGGCATTGGGGATCGGTGATCGGGTGTGGGACGTGGAAACTGCAGCGGCGGATATCGATTTCTCTCCCGATTGGAGCCATGTCATGTATTACACAAAGCCGTCCAACCCGGATGATGAAGGGAAGGGTCCGGTTTGGTCAGCAAAAGACTATTGCTTGAAGGGCCACGCCTATGAAACCTGTGGGGAGGAAAAGAACGTCGCACCACCCGATCCCCCGAAGGTGCCCGGACTCAGAATGGATTGACGGGGAACATGGTCCCCGAAAAGGGCAGTTTGAGCCGCGATGCGATATCGCGCATCCTTGAAACTAGGATTCCCGACCATCACGCCTAGTGAGAGTCAGTTGTTGCAGGATTGCCTGAGCGTAATTCGAGGCAAGAATTGCATCTGTAAGTCGGCCAGTATCTACAAATCGGTTGTGCAATGTTTTCTGAATGCGCCATCTGATCGCTGAGCATACGACGGATAATGACGATGGTTATTCCTCGAATTACTCCGTCCCTCGCAACGAGATCTTCCCCCGTCACCACATCGCGGGGAAGTCCCTAACGAGCAGAGGGACGAGGCGGCAAATTTCCTGTAGCGCCTCATTGCCCTTTTCGCTGAGCCCTTCATGGGTTTCGAAGCCTGCGCCTGTGCCGGTTACAAGCATTGCTTCAGGGGCGCGTCCGTAGAGTGACCGAGCCAGTTCAAGCAGTGCTGCGGGGTTCACGTGGTGTGTGAGGCTGGCGGCGTCTCCGATGGCAGGCAGTCGTTCCACTTGTACCTTGCCCGGTTCATCCTCATAAGTCGCATCAATGAATACCGCGAGATCGCAGTTCGTAAGTTGTTGTGCGAGTTCCGGAGTGAGTTGATGGACGCTTACAAATTCTGCATCGGGGAGAAGCGGGCGCAGGCGCTCAATCGCCATCACGCCCAATGCATCATCCCCGCGCAGCGTATTTCCGTAGCCGATCAACATCACTCGGACCAAGAACTATTTACCTCATCAACCGATCAATCATTGTGCCATCGGCATCGATGAGCTGGATATCCAGCGGCATCGCTCCGGCGGCGTGGGTTGAACAGCTCAAGCAAGGATCGAAGGCACGGACGACGGCTTCCACGCGATTCAACATACCCTGTTGCAAAGTGTTTCCCTTCACAAACTGACGGGCCACCTGCAAAACTCCGTGATTGATCGCGAGATTGTTGTGTCCGGTTGCGATCACCATGTTTGCTGATTCGATCAGTCCGTTGTCGTCGATGCGGTAGTGGTGAATCAGCGTTCCGCGAGGTGCTTCCAGAAAGCCAACGCCTTCGTAATTGTTCGGCGAGGCGTGGGCGCGTACGTTCTTACCCAAGATTTCTGGATCGTGCAGGAGCGCGTCCATGCGTTCAATCGAGAACAGAATTTCGATCAACCGCGCGTAGTGGTAATAGAATGAGCTGAGCACGGAATGCCGCTCCAACTCGCGGAACTCTGCTAACTCCTCGTCGGCTTGCGCGGTACCTGCGGATTGGCACATGTTCAGGCGGGCCAGCGGACCTACGCGGTACATTCCATCTTCTAAACCGAGAGGCTTGAAGTAAGTGGATTTCAGGTATGAATCGTCGTTACAGGATTCGCCGATGTAATTCAAATAGTCGGTGCCGGTGATGTGGTCGGCCACGATGTTCAGATTGCTATCAACAAATCGCAGCCAGCCGTTATAGGCAGAGAACTCGTTTGTGTCATTTGCCATCGCGAGGAACATCGACGGGAAATTGGCGAACGAGCGTACTTCGGCGCGGAAGTTTTCGATCTGTCCTTTGAACCAGCGAAGAGCTTCGCGAGTGATGCGAATTGCTTCCGGAATCTCTGCGAGGATCTGATCGCGATGGTCGGCCTGCAGTGGATGGCTCACGCCACCGGGCACGATCCATCCGGGATGAATGCGCCTGCCGCCGAGAGTTTCCAGCACGCGCTGTCCGAACTGACGCAGCTTGATTCCGTCGCGCGCCATTTGCGGATACTTGCGCACCACGCCCATGATGTTTCGCTCTTCGGGATCAGCATCCATTCCAAGCAGGAAATCCGGCGAGGACAGATAGAAGAAGCTGAGTGCGTGGGATTGAATGATCTGCGCGAGGTTCATGATGCGGCGCAACTTCTCGGCCGTCTCAGGAATGCGCACGGCCATAATGTCATCGCAGGCTTTGCTGGATGCCAGCAAATGGCTTGTCGGGCAGATGCCGCAGATGCGCGCCATGAGCGCGGGCATTTCGGTGAACGGGCGACCTTCACAGAGCTTTTCAAAGCCGCGAACCTGGGTCACGTGGAAGCGCGCGCCCTGGACCTCTCCTTGCTCGTCTATCTGCACGGTGATCTTGGCGTGGCCTTCAATGCGGGTTACGGGATCGATGGTGATCGTAGGCATAATCTAAGCTCCAAAGCGCGCGGTGGAATTCAACTCCGGCATGCGCCCTTCCAGCAGTTCGGTAATCGCGAAGAAAATGTTGTCGGCAGAAGGAGGACAGCCCGGAAGATAGACATCCACGTCCACCACTTCGTGCAGAGGAACTACGGTCTCCAGCAGCTTTGGAACGACCTTTGTTGGGACGTGTTTGTTGATCGTTGCATTCTCGTCATACACGCGCTCCAGCATTTTCTGCAGAGGAAACACGTTACGCATGGAAGGAATGTTGCCCGTCACTGCGCAGTCTCCAAGAGCCACTAGCACTTTCGAATTTTTGCGGATGATCTTAATCTTGTGCAGGTCTTCTTCGCTACTGATCGAGCCTTCGACCAAGGTCACGTCGACATTTTCAGGGAACTCTTTGGCGTCGACGAGGGGGCTGTAGACTAGCTCGATTTTCTCTTCCAAAAGAATCAATCTCTCGTCCATGTCCAGCAAGGACATGTGGCAGCCCGAACATCCATCCAGCCAAACCGTTGCGATTCGTGCTTTCGTCATTTGCCCACCTCCCGCATCATGTTCAAGTAAGGCAGGAATGTGCGACGTTTCATCATCTCGCCTGCGGCCTGACCCTTTTCGCTCAACGCTCCTGTCGGACAAACCTGTACGCACTTGCCACAACCGGTACAGGTTTCGCTCTCTCCCCAAGGCGTATTCAGATCCGTGATCACCAGAGTCTTTTGTCCCCGGCCTTTGAGTCCCCAGGTTTGCGCGCCTTCGATTTCGCGGCATACGCGCTCACATCGGCCACACAGAATGCAGCGGTTGTGGTCGGCGTTGAAACGAGAATGCGAGGCGTCCACCGGAAGCTTGGGATGGAGATAAGGAAAGCTGATGTGACGTACGCCCAGTTTGGTCGCCAGCTCTTGCAGATCGCACTGCCCGTTGGATACACACACGGAGCAGATGTGATTGCGTTCGCTGAAGAGTAACTCCACGATCATCTTGCGATACTTCTCCAGACGAGGAGAGTTGACCGTGACTTCCATTCCGTCCGTCACCCGCGTAACGCAGGCGGCCTGCAACTTGGCGATGCCCTTTACTTCGACCAGACATACGCGGCACGCGCCCACCGTTCCCAGACCGTCAAGCTGGCAGAGTGTTGGGATAAAGATTCCATTCTCCCGCGCTACCTCCAGAATCGACTGGCCCTCGCGAGCACCGCACTCCTTGCCTTCAATCGTCAGCGTATGAATGCTAACGGCACCTGTCGTGGTCATGCGTGCACCTCTGCGGCGATTCCCGCTGCCTTCTTTTCGCGAGCCACTTTGCACACTCCGGCAGCGCAATCCTTGTTCTCGATGTGGTTCATGTATTCATGACGGAAATAGCGCAAGGTGGTCAGCACCGGATTCGGAGATGACTGTCCAAGGCCGCACAGGCTTGTTGAGCGCACCATCTCACACAGTTCCTCAAGCATCGTGAGATCGCGCATCGTGGCCTCGCCGTTGGTGATCTTCTCCAGAATGCCGTGCATCTGTGCGGTACCGACGCGGCAGGGAACGCACTTGCCGCAAGATTCCGACATGCAGAAATCCATGAAGTATTTCGCCACGTCCACCATGCAACTGGTGTCGTCCATGATGATCATGCCGCCAGAGCCCATGATGGAGCCTACGGCGCCAAGCGACTCGTAATCTACGGGCATATCCAGGAACTGCTCAGGGATGCATCCACCTGACGGGCCTCCCGTTTGCACTGCCTTGAACTTGCCTCCGTCCGGAATGCCTCCACCGAGCGTGAACACGATGTCGCGCAACGACATGCCCATCGGAACTTCGATTAATCCGGTATGAACCACGCGACCAGCCAGGGCGAATACCTTTGTCCCTTTACTCTTCTCCGTCCCAATGCTGGAGTACCAGCCACCGCCTCGCTGCACGATCTGCGCGATGTTGGCGAACGTTTCGACGTTGTTGATTAACGTTGGCTTTCCCCACAGACCAGACTGCGCGGGGAAGGGAGGACGAGGACGCGGCATTCCTCGCTTGCCCTCGATGGAACCGATCAGCGCGGTCTCTTCGCCGCAAACAAAAGCTCCGGCTCCAAGGCGAATCTCTACGCGGAAGTTGAACTGTGTGTCTCCGATGTTGTTGCCAAGCACTCCGAGGTTTTCCGCGTGCTTGATCGCAATCTTCAGTCGCTTGATGGCCAGCGGATACTCGGCGCGGCAGTAGATGTATCCGTGATCGGCACCTACGGCGTAGGCGGCAATTGCCATGCCTTCCAGTACGCAGTGCGGATCGCTCTCCAGCACGCTGCGATCCATGAACGCTCCGGGATCACCCTCGTCCGCATTGCAGATCACATACTTCTTTGGTCCTGGTGCCTTGGCTACGGTCTTCCACTTCAGACCTGAAGGAAAGCCTGCACCACCGCGTCCGCGCAATCCACTCTTGGTGATCTCGTCAATGACCTCTTCGGGAGACATGGTGGAGATCGCTTTGAACAGCGCGTCATATCCACCGGCGGCCACGTAATCGTCAATGCGTTCGGGATCGATCTCGCCAGCCAGATTTCGCACCACTCGAACCTGCCCAGCGAAGAATGGCATCTTGCTATCGAGACGCATTTCCGCGGGCGCAAGTTTGTCGTCGGCCACTTCATCTAGAATCTTGCCCGCATCTTCCGGGGTTACTCCTTGGAACATCTTCGCGCCCGCGTCAGCCGAAACCAGAGGTCCTGCACCGCAGACTCCCATGCAGCCCACGCCTTTGACCCGACAACGCTTTTCCAGCCCGCGCTCCTTCACTTCCTTATCCAGCGCGGTCTTCACCATATCGCTGCGTGAGGAGTGACAGCCTGTCCCGGTGCATACGTGAACCTCATGCTCGAACGTGCCAATCTCTTCGCGACGCTTTTCGGCCGCTTGTTTCAGCTCTTCCCAAGTCATACTCCCACCTCTTCCGTGGCCGGTTCGATCAGCTTGCGAACGCGTTCCTTCAGAGCCTCGGGCTTCATTTTTCCTGCCACCACTTCGTCGATCACCACGACGGGAGCAAGGCCACAGGCTCCAAGGCATCGAGCGGTCAGAACACTCAGGCGGTTGTCTTCCGTCGTTTCGCCGTCCTTCACGTGGGCCGTTTCATCAATGGCCTTCAACAGGTCGCCCGCTCCGTTGATGTAGCAAGCTGTACCGGTGCATACGACACAGGTGTGCTCGCCTGCGGGCTTCATGTGGAAGTAGTTGTAGAAGGTCGCGACTCCATACACCTTGCTGGGCGGAACTCGCAGCGACGCCGCAACCCAACCTAAGGCTTCGTCAGTCAGATAGCCAAAGGTTTCCTGTGCAGAGTGCAGCGCTTCGATCAATGCTTCGGGAGCATAACCATGGCGCCGCATCGTGGTGTCCACGATTCTCCAGCGCTTGTCGTCGGAGGGCGGTGAAATTTTTTTAGACGTAGGCAGCATCATTTGCTCCTCAAGTATTCCTCTATTGCGCAGACAGCAGCATTCCTACCCTGAATCGGTAAGACCACATTCTAGGCGCAAAACAGGAACAGCTTGAAAGTTTGTAGGAAAATAGCGGTGCGTGCAAGAGAAGAGAGGTGAAGTCACAGCCGGAATTTACGTTGAATCGCTTCATAATGGTCTGCACGGATAGCAGTCTCGCGCGAGCATTTCGAGAGGCTTCTATACCTCTTACGCAGTTAGTCTATGCGCGGATTTCGGACCAAGATGTGACGCCACTCACTCGTAAACGTGTTCAAATCACAAGGATATTTTTCCTCCGCAAATGCAAAAAGCCGGACGATATTCTGTCCGGCTTCTCACTTTTTGTTCTCTGCTGATGTACTTAACAGATGCGGGGTAACTGCTCTCCGCTCAGCATGTCGATGATGCGCGTGGTTCCGATGCGGCTCTTCATTTTCACCAGGCCGCCACGATCATCGGAGACTCGTCCAATTTCGACCGCACCCGAAGTATGCTGGTCGCCGCGCAGCAATTCCAGTGCACGAGCAGCTTCGTTCTCAGGAACAAAGACGATCATGCGACCTTCGTTGGCGAGGTACAAGGGATCGAAGCCCAATACTTCACAGGCACCAGCTACGTCATCGCGAACCGGAATCTTCATCTCGTCAATCGTGATCTGCAATCCTGTGGCTTCTGCGATTTCAATCAGCGTAGTGCCAAGCCCTCCGCGAGTAAGATCGCGAAGACAGTGAACTCCAACTTTGCCCTCCATGAGCTTCTGCACAGCGGTGTTCAGTGGAGCGCAATCGCTCTCAATCTGCGATTCAAACTCCAACCCTTCACGCATGGCCATGATGGCAATACCATGGCGGCCAATGTCTCCGCTCAGCAGCACGACATCGCCAGCCTTCACGCTCGCAGGAGCGATCGTCAATCCGTGTTCGACAATGCCCACGCCTGCCGTGTTGATGAACACTCCGTCGCCCTTGCCGCGGTCGACGACCTTGGTGTCTCCGGTGACGAGTTGCACTCCCGCGATTTCGGCTGACTGCTTCAGGCTCTGGACCACGGCCCAAAGCGTCTCCATCGAAAGTCCCTCTTCGAGGATGAGGCCGCAACTTAAGTAAACAGGACGCGCTCCGCACATCGACAGATCGTTGACCGTGCCGTTGATCGCAAGCGAGCCAATATCACCGCCGGGGAAAAACAGCGGATGCACTACATAGGAATCAGTCGTAAATGCCAGTCGTGCGCCACCCAGATCAAACACCGCGCCATCGTGCCGAACTTCCAGCAGCGGACTCTTGAAGGCTGGAAGGATCATCTTTTCAATCAGTTGGTGCATTAGTTTGCCGCCGCCGCCATGGGCCAACGTTACCGTCGGATAGTCGGTGATTGGCAAAGGGCAGCTCAGCGTAAAGTCTTTCACGGTGCTCATCGGTTATACCTTTCCTGTCATGGCCAACTCGGCGCGCCGATATCGATAATACGCGGCGCAGGCACCTTCGTTCGAGACCATGGGCGCACCCAACGGTTTCTCCGGTGTACATTCACGTCCGAAAGCAAGGCATTCGTGCGGCTTCTTTTGTCCCTGCATAATGAGGCCGCTGATGCAAAGTGGACTTTCCTCCGCCGTGTAATCGCTCACGTTGAAGCGCAACTCGGCGTCGAACTCCGCGTACTCTGGACGCAGGCTCAAGCCGCTGTGTGCAATCTCTCCAATGCCGCGCCACTTGCGATTCACCACGCCGAAGACTTCCTTCACGTAGTGCTGCGCTGGACGATTTCCGGCCTCGGTTACTGCACGCGTGTACTGGTTTTCGACGACGAAGCGGCCCTGCTCCAATTGCGCGACGCACATCGCAATGCCCTGAAGAATGTCCAGCGGCTCAAATCCCGTCACCACGATTGGAACCTTGTATTTGGCGGCGATGGGTAGATATTCGTCGTATCCCATGATGGCGCAAACGTGTCCTGCGGCAAGAAATCCCTGAACGCGATTTGTCTCTGAACCGAGAATCGCCTCCATTGCCGGGGGCACCAACACGTGCGACACAAGCACCGAGAAATTATGGATCCCTCGTTGCTTCGCCTGGAACACGGCCATTGCGTGAGCAGGAGCCGTTGTCTCAAACCCGACGGCGAAGAACACAATTTCCTTCGTGGGATTTTCTTTCGCGATCTTTAGCGCATCAAGCGGCGAGTAAAGAATTCGAACATCTCCGCCGCGTGCCTTAATGCCGAACAAATCAACTTCACTTCCTGGAACCCGCAGCATGTCGCCGAAGGAGCAGAAGATTACCTCTGGACGCTGTGCGATCTGCACCGCTTTGTCGATCAATTCCAAAGGTGTGACGCAGACCGGGCAGCCCGGCCCGTGCACGAGTTCGATCTCTTTCGGCAACAACTCATCCAACCCAAACTTCACGATGGCATGGGTCTGTCCGCCGCAAATCTCCATAATCGTCCACGGACGCGTGGTGATTCGGCGAATCTCCTGCGCATAGCCTTGGGCTGCATTTGCGTCGCGATACTCCGATGAAAACTTCACTGCTTTACTCCTGGAGCGTCGGGACTCAGTTCCGCCAACTCACCGAGCTCTCCCATCTCCTTTAAGTAGCCGAAAACCTTGCCTGCTTCTTCCTCGTCCACCACGGAGATCGCGAATCCGACGTGCACCAGCACGTATTCGCCAATCTGCGCTTCCGGTACGTAGGCCAGGTTCACTTCTTTCAGCACTCCGCCAAAATCCACGCGGGCCTGCCGTGCCAAATCTTCGCCGCTAACGCTGATGATCTTTCCCGGCACTGCTAAACACATTTCTGATCCCTCGCGCTTTCCCTTGATTTCAATTCTCGTGCTGCTGCCACTACCTGCCCCAGCGCGATACCTCCGTCATTCGGAGGCACCCTCTGATGCCAATACACTTTGACTCCGTCGTCCGTGAGTCGTGCCACTGTCAACTCCGTCAGCAATCGATTCTGGAAACATCCACCGCTCAGCGCTACCGGAAACCCTGGGTGTTCGGCTGCAACTCGAGCGATCATCTCTGCCAACGTGTTGTGAAACTTCCGAGCCATCGTAGCCTGCGTCGCTTTTCGCTGCAGGTCAGCGATCACCCCGCTCACCATGGGAGCCCAATCCAACTCCGCGGGCGACTCTGCATTTGTCGGCTCGGTAATCTCAAACGCGTAAGTGCCATGGTCGTCACTTTGCACGGCCAGCCACTCCAATTCCATCGCTGCTTGGCCTTCGTAGCGCGAAACCTGCCGCACTCCGATCAGCGAAGCTACAGCATCGAAAAGCCGTCCCGCGCTGGAGGTCCACGGACTGTTCAATCCCTGCCGCAGCATCGCAGCAACAATCTTGCGCTCCGTAGCAGCAAACGCGTGAACCGGGCTGAGATCCTCGCGATTAAATACATCATCGCCGAGCGCCTCGAAAAGCAGTCCCAGTCCGCAGCGACGAGGCTCTCTCACCGCGCGTTCACTTCCCGCTAGCCGCAATGGCCGCAGTCGAACTGCACGAGTGTATTTACATTCATCGATCTTCAGAAACTCGCCGCCCCATACTGTTCCATCTGGTCCCCAGCCACTGCCGTCCCAAGCCACGCCAAGCGCCGGAGCCTTCACTTCATTCTCTGCCATGCAGGATAGTACGTGAGCATAATGATGCTGTACACGAACAGGCTCCTTGCAAACTCGATTCGCGTACTCGGTCGAAATGTAATTCGGATGAAGGTCGCAGGCTACCGTATCCGGCTTCGCTTCATAGAGACCTTCAAGGCTTTCCACTACGCGCTCGAATGCCATGCTTGCCTGCTCGGTCTCCAAGTCGCCAATATGCTGGCTCAGAAACACTTGTCTTCCCACCGACAGCGCGACTGTATTTTTCTGATGCGCGCCCACACCTAGCAAGGTTGGCATCTCCTGATCGAGCATTACTGGAAGAGGAGCAACCCCCCGAGCGCGTCGCATTACCATCTCTCGTCCGGCCATCACACGCACAATTGAGTCATCCACGTGACGCAGAATCGGACGATCATGCACAAGCAGCAAATCTGCAATCATGTGCAAGCGCTCAACGGCATCCGCCTCATCGATACAGATAGGCTCGTCGCTTAAGTTGCCGCTGGTCGCAATCACCGCAAACCCCAATGCACGCATTAACAGATGATGCAGAGGCGTGTAGGGAAGCATGACTCCCAACATAGGATTGCCCGGAGCTACTGAAGCAGAGAGAGCTGATTTTTCGGATGTCTTGCGATGTACCAGCACGATCGGAGACTCTGGCGAACGAAGCAGGCGTTCTTCCAACGGCGTGAGTTCGCACTCCTGCAACACGTCTTCGAGCGCAGGGAACATCAAAGCAAACGGTTTCTCTTCGCGATGCTTACGCTGGCGCAACCTGCTCACCGCGTCTTCATTGCGCGCATCCACCATCAACAGGAAGCCTCCAAGTCCCTTCACGCCAACGATTTTGCCTTCCCGAATTGCCTCTGCAGCTTCTTCCAATGCTGCGTCTGACTTCGATAGCACCTTCCCCGTCATGTCCCAGAGCTGCAGTTGTGGACCGCACTTCGGACACGCATTCGGTTGTGCATGAAATCTGCGATTACCCGGATCGCGGTACTCGCGTTCGCATTCAGCACACATCGTGAACTTCTTCATCGTCGTGCGCGAGCGGTCGTATGGGAGAGACTCAATAATCGTGTAGCGCGGCCCGCAGTTCGTGCAATTCGTAAAGGGATAACCAAAGCGCCGATTCGCCGGATCGAATATCTCACGAACGCACTCCGGACAAGTCGCAATGTCGGGCAACACCAAAGCGGTCTTCTCTTCGCCGTCGTCGCTGGTTCGAATTTCAAAGCACGCATAACCAACGGGATCGGCAAAACTGCTCTCAAGACTTTGAATGAATGAGATAGAGGGCTTTTCACGTTCCACACGCAGCAAAAACTCATCCAGTTTCTCGCGTGCTCCTTCCACTTCCAACAACACGCCACGAGCTGTGTTGTTAACCCAGCCGTTCAATCCCAGTTCGGCAGCCAGACGATAGACGAACGGGCGGAATCCCACGCCCTGCACGGCACCGCGAATTGTCATCTTCAAACGCGCGTCGGAACCGTGTCCCGATGTCGCTTGAACCGCGCTCTGGTCTGCAGTTGCCAAACTTCCTCTTTTCGTTCTTGCGGCGTAAATCGACGGACTACCCCACCGAGCAGCCTAGATTTTCAAAGTCACCTCCGGGGAGGGCACCAGTCACTCGGCCTTGTGATGTTACTCACAACCTAGCTTCGCACTGCTCCGGTCATTCGCCGATGTTAAAATCATAGGAGTCACTGGCTCATTCGGAGTGAAAATTTCCTTCATGACAGCTTCTTCTGCTACCAAGCCTACGCCTGTTCCCATGCTCGACCTTAAGCGCCAGTATGTCACTATTCGAGAACAGGTGCGTGCAGCCATCGACCAGGTCTGCGAGTCCCAGTCCCTCGTGTTAGGCGAGGAAGTCGCCGCTCTAGAGCGCGAAATCTCCGCGCATCTGGAGGTTGCTTCCGCGGTCGGGTGCTCCTCTGGTACGGATGCTCTATGGCTTGCGCTTGCTGGAGTTGGCGTAACCACCGGCGATAGCTTCATCACCACGCCTTTCACGTTCTTTGCTTCAGCGAGTTCCATTACACGCTGTGGCGCTCGTCCTGTGTTTGCGGATATCGACCCAGCGACCTTCAATCTCTCCCCCAATGCGGTAGAGCAGGTGATTGAAGACAAACGTCCGGAGAACCTCAAGGGAGTAATGCCCGTCCATCTTTATGGACAGTGTGTTGATGCGGACGCCTTCGACGCAGTTGCCGCTAGCCACAAGCTGGTGATCGTAGAAGATGCCGCCCAGGCTTTCGGAGCTACATGGAAGGGGCGTCACGCCGGGGCGCTCGGACTTACAGCGGCGTTCAGCTTTTATCCGACCAAGAACCTCAGCGCATTTGGCGATGCGGGAGCTGCGACTACTACCGATCCCGAGGTGGGCGAACACATGAAGCGCCTTCGGAATCACGGCGCTGCCCGACGTTACTACCACGAAGAGATCGGCTGGAACGCCCGCATGGATGGCATTCAAGGTGCGGTGCTACGCATTAAACTGCGCCACATCGAGCAATGGAATCAGCGCCGTGCGGAGATTGCAGCAACTTACGATCAGTTACTGTTGCATGCGGGACTTGCTGGGGTGCGAGGAACATCGATACATGTCGATGCAGTAGGCCCGATAGCTCTGCCCGCGACTAAGCCAGAGGCGAAGCACATCTTCCATCAGTACGTGATTCGGGCTCATCGGCGCGATGAACTGCGCGAGTTCCTGCATCAGCGTCAGATTGGCTGCGAGATCTACTATCCCGTACCTCTTCATTTGCAACAGTGCTTTGCATATCTCGGATACAAGCCCGGCGACTTTCCGGAGTCAGAGCGCGCATGCCTCGAAGTACTCGCCCTGCCTATCTTCCCCGAACTTACAGAAGACGAGCAACAGCGTGTCATCTCGGCAATTGCGGAATTCTACTCGAAATAGAAGCTGGACAAGCTATTAGAGAGTGGCCGTTCTGAAAAGGACGGCCATTCTCGTCAGTGAGCGAGGCGCGTTACGGAATTTGATTGGAATCTCGGAGCGCTAGCCGACGGGCTTCGATGCTATCGGAGCGAGGAATTCTTCTTGGCTCACGAACATTGGGAAAGTGTCTGGTTTCGTTGCAAAGAGCCTGAGAGGTCTTTTCTCCAAGCATTAATTCAGATTGCCGGAGCCTTCCATCACTTTCAGCGAAGCAATTTGCGAGGCGCTACCTCGTTGCTAAACAGAGCTCTTCAGCGATTGCAGCCCTATCCAGCAATCTATAACGGCGTTGCGGTCAACCCACTTCGCGAAGAAGTTGAAGCGTGGTTGGAGGTGCTCGATGCTAAGGATTCGTCTGTCCGCCTTCCGTTTCCAGAGATACGAATAGGGAACTGAACCCGGACCTTTTCAAACTTCAGAGATCAAGTACGGCTCAGACGTTGCGCAGAGAGGAATTTGCCGTTGCAGATTTTTCTTCCGTGTCTATGATTGCCGGCTCCTGCCTTAATCTCATGGCAGTAGCTCGATAGCGCTCGTAATCCCGTGTTAGCAGCGATTCGTCGAATTCGCCTTGCATTGCGAGCGCTGCCATTTTGGACCAGCCAAGGCGGAAAGTCACATACGCCAGCAGGTACGGCGCGAGCCGGTCCGCCACTGAAAAACCGGAGCGAGTTTCGAACTGGTGAATAAAATAATCGCGAGTTTCGCCCTGCAATTCCCACTCTACGATCGTGCCAGCCACGTCCCAAGCAATGTCGCACGGACCGGGGAAGAAGTGATTGTTGCCGTGTTTGCATGCGTCCAGCTTAAGCAACTCTCCGGTGTCGGCTCGAAGCCACTTACAAGGCATCATGCGCCCGTCACACACAACGATCTGCGCGGCCTCTAAATGGGATTGGGCATCGCCGAGTTCTTCGCCGAACTCGACCTGCCAATTCCATCGCAACATTTTCTCAATCTCGGGTGTTTGGGGAATGTTGCTGGCGAATTCTGTTGCCCGAAAAGACAGGTAATCAGCCATGCGCTCCAATGTTTCCGCAGACAAGTCATCCAAGGACAACGTTCGTCCGGGCACCAATCCAAACTGACCAAAGCCGCAGGAATGACCGAGATAGGGGAGCGAAAAGCCCTGAGCCGCTAGCGATTCTGCCCGCGCACTGGCAGCCTGGCCATAATGCCCGAAGCCTTCGAATTTGAAGATACTGCGTTCGTCGCGGGCAAGAAACTTAGCAGCTTCGAGCGGTGCCCACGATGCAGGTATGCTGTTCCCATCGCAGCGAAAGTGTCTGCGCCAAGTGCCTCCTGAGAGACTCTCACCAGCTTCCAGTGGAGGCAAAGGGGCACTTTGCATGACATGGAACTTGAAGCGAGGCCAGCGTTCAACAGCGTTTTCCGCGCGTAGACTGCCGGGGTCAACGTCGCGACTTCCAATCATCTGGATACAGTCATCGCTCACGCCACACGCCGCGAGTGCTTCTGCTACGGCAAGGAAGGAAGAGCCACTGATGCCGGGGCCTTCGTCAACTATCAGGAACCCAGCATCGCCTGCGTCTTCGACCCACTTGCGCAGCTTCGGTGTTAGTTCCAGTCTGCGATCATAGGGGTGGCCCGTTGGGCGGACGGTGATGCGGCGGCATTCAATCCCTAGCAAGCGCAATGCTGACAAGGTCACGGCGCTCAACGTTACCCCGATGCTGCGGATTCCCAAGACAGCAACGCTATTTGTAAGCGGCAAGGTGTCGAGCATCATCGCGATTTTTCGCGGATGCAAGGCATAATAAGCAAAGCCCTCCTGCACGGCGAGTTCGTAGTGTTTTGCAACCTGAAGCTGTTTGGTTTTCTGCAGGATGGTGGCGAGCGCATCGCGCTTCCCAGTCAAGAACGCGAGCGACAACGCTTCGGTGATCTCCGAGGCAACGTCGCAGGAGTGCGTGCGGCGCTCATCCCCGGCACTATCCAGTAATGCACACTCCAACTCCCCTGCAGCAATCAGTGCAGCCAGAACGGAGTCCTCGCTCTGTTCTCTTGGCGCGCTCCGCCAATGAAGCAACGCCTGAGTTAGCGACGAAGTCATCTCTGAACCGCTTACGCTCTGCTTACCATTGCGGAACACATACATGTTCCAGCCAGAGTTGTTCATGGACGCTTAGATGCGCCTGTACATTGAGGTCACGCTGCTTTCTTTTTTTGACCTCGTGGTGAGCGCGAGATATCACCTTCTTTGTCTATGAAGTAGAGGTACTGATTGTCGCGTTCAACCGCGTGTTCTATCAGTATCTTCGACTCGCCTTCTCCGCTCTTGGGTTTATGACAAACATTGCCCTGTCCATCGATGAAATAGAGATATTTCTTATAATCACGATGCAGGTCCAACTTCTTCATTTTCTCTGCCATAGCGCGGCTTACCCTCCGTCTTACGAGGAGATAGATTCGCCTTAGCCCTGTGGGGATGGTTATGCCCTGTGCATAACCATCCAAATTTCTGCTCAGCGTCCCTTTTTCTTGTGTGAGCCGCCTTGATCATGCGAAGCATTTCTCTGGGGCTCGTCTGGTGAATGCGCTGAAGGCAGAGGTTGCTCTCCGGGTGCCAACACCTGACGCACTATGTTGCCGATGACCCTGTACTTGCGTTCGCTGACCGAACCATCCTCGTTCTGCTTGCGGATGGTAAACACTGGCATCACACCTTCCTTTCCAAAGTCCTCCTTGGAAACGGAGGCTGGAAAGTACCCGATGATGTAGTGTTCGCGATACCCGGTTTCATAGCGATGTCTCTTCAGATTCCAAGTGAAGACGCGGACCTGGTTGAAATCGTAGGGAAGGCCATCCTTGTTCTGGTTCAGCAATACCAAGTATTGGTTAATTGCACCCTTCTCTTCATCCTGAACCGTGTTGAGCACGAAGGCAGCCTGGATGCGCTGGCCTTCAGCGTATTGGAGTACGTCCATGGGAATGTCGAGATCGACCATGCGGGCCAACACCCAACCCACTCGTCCCTGCTGGTCTCGCACCAGCCACCAATCATCCATTGGTTTCGGTTTGGGTTCCTCGACGGGGGGTGCCGATGCGGTTGATTCAGCCTTTGGTGCGGAAGGTGCTTTGGGGTCGCTCTTCTGCTGCGGAGCTTGTGTTGGCGGGGCTTGCGCCGGGGCCTTGGGAGGTTTCTTAGAAGTTGGTTTTACCTGTTCGCCAGCGGCTTTGGCAAGTGCAGCAATCTTTTTCGCGGCAATCTCTTCCGGAGTTGCACGTATGGTGGTGGAGCGTTTCAGCATCTCCACTTTGGAATTTTCAGCAAGCTGGTAGAGTGTGTCGGTTTCGCGTCCGGGGGAGACATGCATGTTTAACTCGACCCGCGTGACGCCGTGGCCTTCGACAGCCGCAGTGCGATTGTCTTTGACCAGGCGCTGGAACTGATCGTAAGTCTCACTGGGAACCAGGGCGCGCAGTTCGATCCAGCCTTCCAACTTTTGTGCGGTACGCACACGCACAAAGCGTTTCTGGCGTTCGAGGACCTGGACGCGATCACCGTTATTTACAGTGCCGACGCGGGTGTAGACCGTGGATACGTGGTCGCGGAGGTTGGCCGTGGGAGCGGAGACGTACATGCTTTCGCCGCCGTTGATGGGGCCGCCGTGCTTACACGAGGCGACACAAAGCAAGACGAGCAGAAGCGCTAATTGTGGGGCGAGGCGGTCGGCGAGCAGACGAAAACGAGAGTTCAGGGGATGCAATGGCTTCTCTTTTGGATGAATCTCCACTATAAACCAGGGCGCAGACGAGGAGAAACAAGTGGCTTTTCGGTGAATAGTCGGGGCAGGGGGGAGTAATCGGGTAGTGAATCGTTGAGCGAGGTTGCCAAGGATTGGCTGGGAGGTAACTGTCTCGTGGCCAATGGATGATCCATAAGGTTATGACAAAATTACTAATGATTAAAGACTCACCCGGACCAGCCGTTTTGGACGGTCCGGGTGAGCGATATTATTCCTCGCCGAAGTGAACTCCGACGGCCCGGGCGGTGTTTACCAACTCACCGTGGGGATCGACGGCCTTCATCTGTCCGATTGCTTCTGCGATGTCGACGTATTCGATCCGGTCGCCGCGAAGCGAAACCATTTTCAGGAATCCGCGCTGAGCGATAAGGTCGACGGCGGCGACGCCGAAGCGGGTGCTGAGGATGCGGTCGTAAGGAGAGGGCGAGCCGCCGCGCTGAGTGTGTCCCAGAACTGTGACGCGGACTTCCTTTTTAGAGCAGCGACCGATGGCTTCGCCGATCAGGTTGCCGACGTTGATGCCCTTGGGGATGGATCCGTAACGCTGGATGCAATCCTTGCGGATCTCTTCGGGAACCTGCACACCTTCGGCCAAGGAGATGATGGTGTATTTCTTGCCAAAGATATGGCGCTGTCCGATGTAGGCACAGACGTTTTCGATGGTGAAGGGAATTTCCGGAATCAAGATAACGTGTGCGCCACCGGCGATTCCGGCATGAAGCGCGATCCAGCCTGCGTCGCGTCCCATTACTTCGACGATCATGACACGATGATGCGACTCGGCCGTCGTGTGGATGCGGTCGATGGCGTCGGTTGCGACGTGGATGGCGGAATCAAAGCCGAAAGTTACATCGGTAGAGGAAAGGTCATTATCAATCGTCTTGGGAACGCCGACGACTGGAAGGCCTTTCTGTGCGAGGTCGAGGCCTATCTTCTGGGTGCCATCACCACCGATGACGATGAGAGCGTCGAGGCCGAGGGCCTTGGCGTTGCGGATTACTTCGTCAGAGAAATCGCGAACAGTTTCCTGTCCGTCGTTGCTGATGCGGTAAGAGAAAGGATTGCCACGATTTGTTGTTCCAAGGATAGTTCCGCCGCGAGGCAGAATGCCGCTCACGTCGTTGAGCAGCAGAGGGCGGCTCTTTTCCGGCCAGATAAGGCCGTCGAAACCGTCGCGAATGCCGATAACCTCATAGCGGTACTTGAGGATGGCAGTTTTTACGGCAGCACGGATGACTGCATTCAGTCCTGGGCAGTCTCCTCCACCGGTACAGATGCCAATTTTTCGTATTTCAGACATGAGTTTTATTTTTCTGGTATGAGTGCGAATTTGGCCCGAAAGCCGTCGTAGAAATTGTACATCAGAGGAGCACATGTTGTGGGTCATGAGAGGGGTGCTACAAACAGAAGCGCATCCGAAATAGGATTCGAATGCGCTTACGGGTCCATATTTCCCCATTGGGAAATATCTCGAGGAACTTAGGTGATGGTGAAGGTAGTGCTGGTCGCTGTAATTGTGGAACTGGCGGTCGTGCCCGTTGCAGTGAGGGTAAAGGTGGCAGCGGCGGTTGCGGTGCTCAGCACGGTCACGTTTCCGTATATGTCCACAGTTGCGACGGAAGTATCATTACTGGTCCAAGTAACGTAGTCGGAGAGGTCTGTGCTGACGCTATCTATCAGGCCCGAGGCGGTTACTTTAAAGGTCGCACCCGGAGCGAGCGTTGTAGATGTTGCGTTGTAGCTGATCGATAGGGTCGACGGCAAAGTAGTAGATGCAACAATTACGTTGCCTGTTCCGGTTGTACCGCCGGTGACGGCAGTTATGACTGATGTGCCCTTGGCGACCGCTGTTATTACTCCGGCGCTGACGGTTGCAGCGCTGGTGGTTGCCGACGACCAAGTCGCAGTACTCGTGGCATCCGCGGTGGTTCCTCCCACCGTGACGCTTGAGGCTGTCATGTCAGCGGTATCGCCCTTCTTAAGGATCAGTCCACTGGGACTTATGGTTACGGTGGCGATGGAATTCTCGGAGACCCAGAAGTCAGAGCACCCTCCGCATGATAGAAAAAGAGCCACAAGAGCGAACAGGCAGACTACACGGCGAAGCATTGCACGGCTCATTGCACCACGGCAAAACCAAGTCATGAGTTTCTCCTAGGGTTCATTGTAGAGCTTTTTCTCAGGGCGAGAGCAGCAAGGGAATCAATCGGAGTATTGCGTGTTAGGAAAAGCAGCCAACTATTGATCCATCGGCTCATTTCCGAGGATTTCCTTCAGTGCCCAGGTTATTCTCTCGGTGGATTCGTTGATGATCTGGGCGATTTCCGGATTGTGCACTAGGGCCGTGGATAGCTGAATCACTTCCAGCGCGTTGCGAATGTGATGATTCATATCTGCGATCAATTGGAGTCGATGCAGCACCATTGCACGGCGCCGACGCAATGAGTGGATGGTTGTGTAATGCAGCAGGCAAGCAAGTGAGCCAGCTAGTAGGTCTGAACCGACGATAAAGACGAGAGATGTCGAACCATACCAGCGGAGCAAGAGCTCAAAGGCAAGCGTGGCGACGAAGATGCCCAAACCTATACCGAGCGAACTGCCTAGAATCAACCAAGCTGGAGCGGAGTACCTCCAGGACATTTGCCGGGAATCAGTATGGACTCCCGCCAATGTCTCAAGGTTTCGTCCGTCGAGAAACTCAGTGCTGTAGAGTTTTCGAGACTTCGCCTCATGGGGATCCGCAGGGTCGGAAGCCCGCTGATTAGCGATTTCCTTCTTTGAGCGTGGGCGCATTTTCTTATCTCACGACAAGATGGCCAAAGACTTAGTTCCACCTAAGTGGGTGGTGTATCAGATGCTAGGATTCGGGACTAAGGATCCAATTTGGTGAAATTTGGGTTAAAAGCTTACTCAATACTCGGGAAAATATACTCTGGAAGAGCTCTCAAGCGTGTGCTATCCGTCGCAATTTAAGGGCAAAGTCCAAAAAAGTCAATGAGTTATCGCATGGAGAGGCAACCGAAGTCTTCAGTTAGGTATCGGACTGAGGAGATCGCATTCCCCTATTGAGCGGTGAACAGTGTACATCGAAAGACGAATGCACTCCTCTACGTCTGCCATGGAGAGCAAGCTAGCTGCGTCACTCGCGCACGAAATCAATAATCCTTTGGATTCTGTCCTTAGCCTTCTGTACCTCGTTGAAAGCGAGGGGAAGCTGACTGAAAAAGGGCATGAGTATCTTTCGCGAGCTGCGGAAGAGGTTCAGAGGGTTGCGCAGATTGCCCGTGCAGCGCTGCTACGATCCCGTGATTATGCCGTTCAGGAAGAGGTCGATGTAACGGGATTGGTGGATTCCGTAATAGATCTCTATCGGCGGCGGTTTGAAAGCCGGGGGATCGCTGTGAGTACGCGATACTGCGTGGACAGGAAGTGTCTTGTCTACTCCGGTCCGTTGCGCCAGGTTTTTTCCAATCTGCTGCTAAATGCTGCCGACGCAATGCCGCGTGGTGGGCGGCTGTACGTTCGAGCTAGGAGTTGCCGCGAATGGTCGGGACGGCAGAGATCAGGATTGCGGGTGACGATTGCGGACAGTGGTAGCGGCATTGAAAAGCAGAACTTGCGGCAGATCTTCGAACCATTCTTTACTACAAAGGGATCTGGCGGTACCGGCATGGGATTGTATCTGGTGAAGGAAGTCGTGCAGAGGCATGGGGGGGCTCTCCGCGTTCGGAGCAGCACTCGGTCGGGACGAAGCGGTAGCGTGTTCACGATATTCTTGCCGGTTGATTCCGGAGGAAAGATCGGAAGCTAGTAGGGTAGGACAGATCAGTGTAAGTGTAGTGCAGGGCGTAAAAAAAACAGGGACAAAGGCAAGTCAAGATCTGCGAAGTGGAGGGCGCGTCTTCCCCACATTCGCCGAAAAATCCGGCGGATGTGGGCCACCTGTTATCTCTTATCTTTAGATATCCCGCACAACTTATTTAGGCTTCCGTTGCGGTTGGTTTGGCGCCGGAGAGGGATTGCTCTGTGCCGAGCGACCAGTTGTCGCGGCCATTGCGTTTTACCTGTAAGAGCGCTTTGTCTGCACGCGCCAGTGCGGATTCCCATGGTTCCGAGATAGTAGAAGGCGAAAACAGGGCCGCGCCTATGGAGAGCGTGATCGGGAACTGATCCCCTCCTTGGGTGCGGAACGGAGTCTGCTGGAGATGGTGTCGAAGGCGGTTGCAAATCAGTTTTACATGCTCGTTGCTGGACTGCGGGCAGATGATGACAAACTCCTCTCCACCCCAGCGGACAATGACATCTGAGTGGCGGACACAGAATCTTAGGACTTCGGAGAGCTGGACCAGTACGTTATCGCCTGCCTCGTGTCCCCAGTCGTCATTCACCTTCTTGAAAAAGTCCACGTCGGCAATCAGTATGAGCGCTGTGTATTCGGAGCGGCGCAGTCGTTCGGTCTCTTGTTCCATGAACGCGGTGAGAAAGCGACGATTCTTCAGGCCCGTGAGTGGGTCTTCCAGAGACTGCTGGTGATGGGCAATGCTGACGCGCCAGAGAGACCATGCAAGAGTGATGGCAAGCGCGAGACAGATGCCCAACAGTATTGAAAGAGTGTTTTTGAATTGGCCGCGCCGGGTGATGGCATCGATCTGCGCCTGTTGGTTGCTTTGCGACTGCACGAGTTGTTGGCGCATCTTTTCGGCGGCAATGAGTTGACTCTGCGCGCGGAGAGCGCTGATCTGCTGGTCCTTACGATGCTGCTCGGCATCGGCGGTTCGGAGTTGTTCCTGATGAAGCAGGTTCAGGTCCTTGAGGCGCACGCTTTCTTCGTGGTTTCGCTCGGCCTGCTGAATGGCCAATAACTCACGTTGGCTGACAGCTTCATAACTGTTGTCTCCAGCCGATGAAAACGTTCTGGATAGTTCGGAGTAGACGAGTCGCTGGGTGGTTTCGTCGTGCAAAGATTCTGCAACTGACAGCACGCGCTGTAGATCGGCCGAAACGGCAGCGGTTTTGTTGGCGGAGAGAGAATTCTGGAGTCGGGCGAGAACGAGGAATATCTCGTCGTTCCGACTGAGGGCGGAATGGCGAGCGAGACGAGAATCGAGCTCGGTGGGCGGCAGCAGGTGAGCTTGCTCGATGCCATGGACAAGTGAGTCGCGGGTTGCGATTTGTGCCGCAAGAGGAGCAGTGCAGAGAAGAAACAGAAGCACGCTGCTTAGACATGCCAGGAAGGCTCGGGAGAAGAACGAGGAGGACGGTCCAGACGGATTTGTACTGCTTACATGCATGTAATTGAGAGCAAAGTATATGCCGGGGTGGAAATGATTAGAAGTGAAAACGAGGGACTTACCCGGAAGTCCGAACGTGGGAGTTGTGGGTCTTACTCCAATTCTTGCGAGAGATTATGAAAATCCCCACCGGTGAGGGTGGGGACTCTGCTCGAACGATTTAGCAAGAATTGGTTACGGGAGCATCTTCCCAGTTTTAAGGAAACGCTCGTGGAAGCCGTGCGCCTCGGCAAGGATGTGTGGAGTGTGGTGTCCGGTGCCGTTGGTCTGAGCGCGTTCGAAGTAGTCCTTCAAAATCGGTTTGAAGTCGGCGGCGGCACAGTTCTCGATGATAAGGCGTGCACGCTGCTTGGGCGATAGGCCGCGCAGATCGGCGAGTCCGTTTTCGGTGACCAACACCTGGGTGTCGTGCTCGGTGTGATCGACGTGGCTGACCATGGGAACGATGGTGGAGATGGTTCCCTTGGCGGCAAGCGACGGAGCCATGAAGATGGATAGGTAGGCGTTACGGGCGAAGTCGCCGGAGCCGCCGATGCCGTTCATGATCTTGGAACCCATGATGTGGGTGGAGTTGACGTTGCCGTAGATATCAGCCTCGATCATGCCGTTCATGGAAATGACTCCGAGGCGACGAATGATTCCGGGATTGTTGGAGATGTCTTGCGTGCGGAGAACGATGCTCTTGCGATACTCGCGAAGATTGCCGTAGACCTCCTTGATCATGTCAGGGCCGAGCGAGAAGGACGTCGCGGAGGCGGAGGTCATCTTGCCGGACTTGATGAGGCTGATCATGCCGTCCTGGATGACTTCGGTGTAGGAGGTGAGATTGTTGAACTTACCCTGCTCAAGTCCGAAGAGCACAGCGTTGGCGATGTTTCCGACGCCGGACTGGATGGGCAGAAGGTCGGCGGGCATGCGTCCTTTTTTAACTTCCCAATCAAGGAACTCAAGAATGTGTCCGGCAATTTGCTGGGAAGCTTTGTCGGGCTCCTTGAAGGCAGTGTTGCGGTCGGGGGAGTTTGTCTCGATGACGGCGACAACCTTCTCTAAAGGAATGTGAAGGTAGGGGCTGCCGATGCGCTGTCCGGCGCGCGTGAGGGGGATGGGTTCGCGGCGGGGAGGAGCATCGAGGCCGTAATAGATGTCGTGCATGCCTTCGAGCTCAATTGTCTGCCAGGAGTTAACTTCGAGGATGACGCGATCGGCACATTCCAACCAGGACTTGTTGTTTCCAAGCGAAGTGGATGGGATGGCGCGGCCATCTTCGTAAACGGCAGCAACTTCGATGACTGCGGTGTCGAGCTTGCCGAGGAATCCGTACTCCATGTACTGCGCGACGTGGCTGAGATGGATGTCGATGTACTCCATGTCGCCATCATTAATACGTTTGCGGACCGCAGGATCGGACTGATAAGGAAGGCGGATCTGCATGCCATTTGCGGCAGCCAGTGCACCGTCGAGTTCGGGGCCGGTGGATGCACCGGTGAAGACTCCGACGCGGAGCGGTGTGCCGGCTTCGCGTTCCCGGTCCATGCGATGGGCGAGGGCGATGGGTAGTTCCTTGGGGTATCCGGAGCCGGTGAAACCGCTCATACCGATGTTGTCGCCGTTGCGGATGAGCGCAGCAGCTTCGTCGGCGGACATGATGAGTTTGCGTAAGTCAGGATTCAGTACACGATTGCTAGATGAAGATGATGACGCGGTAGCCATGAGAACCTTCTGAAGAATCGAAATAAATAAAAGAGCAGGTTTACGTTAAGGCTAGGTCCCGCAGAGGAATTCGTCAACACGAGTTTTGGCTAAGAACTGGATAGGAGTGATTAAGGTCGAGGGGACGGAGAAGGAAAGTGAGGCGTCCACTTTCCTCGGTTCTGCTATGGGTGAAGCGTGCGAAGAGCCTACTTCTTGTTCAAACGAAGCGAGGCTGAATTGATGCAGTAACGCAGTCCTGTTGGGTTGGGGCCATCGGGGAATACATGGCCGAGATGACCTCCGCAGCGGGAGCAGGTGACTTCGGTTCGAGTCATGCCGTGGCTGCGATCTTCGTGCTCCTCAACGTTTTCCTTTTCAAGCGGATCGTAAAAGCTGGGCCAACCACATCCGGAGTCAAACTTGGTTTCTGAGGGAAAGAGTTCGAGTCCACAGGCGGCACAGAGGTAAACACCTGGAGAATCGGTTTCGGCGTACTGGCCGGTGAATGGACGCTCAGTACCTTTTCCTCGCAGAACACGATACTGCTCAGGTGTGAGCGAACGACGCCATTCTTCGTCTGATTTGCGAATCTTGTCCATGGATCACCAGTGGAAAATTTGAGCACAGCAATTGTAACCGCATAACCTTAGATGAGGACAAGAGAGAATCGTTGCGCCCGTGGCATCCGCAGGGCAAAAGCTCCTTGCGGATGCCCCGGGCGTGCGTATTAGTGGACGGCAGCCTCGGTCATGGGAGGTGGCGCGAACTTGCTGTCGTCGATGGGCGAGTTCTGGTTGCTGCTCTGGACCTTGTAGGTGGCTCGCGAGTCAGGACGTGTGACGATCCAGCGGGAGGGAAGTTGCAGGCCTCCGTCACTGGCGTAAGTGGTGATGTCAATCTGGGTGGGGATGCGGCCAAGGGGCGTTTCGACGTAGTAGATTACCCGGATGAGCAGTTTAGAGGTGGGGTCAAAGTAGAGGCGTACGGGTGGTTCGCCGGGTCGAGTGGCAGTCAGGAGATTTGCTGGCTTGCCGCTGATCGTTTCAGGATGGCCAACTCGGAATTGTGAGTAGCGCTGCTTGAAGTTGGCGGGGAACTCGACATCGGCCTCAACGCGGGTGGCTTCGGCTTCTCCGGAACTCATTTGGCGGCTATGGTGTCCGGGGTAGATGGACCATCCTTTGTGTCCGTCGAATACCGATAGAGCTTGACCTTGCTGGAGCGCGATGGAGGTCGAACGCTGTCCGCTGGAACGGGTGTAACTCTCGAATTTGCTTTCGGCGCCCTGGCTGAAGCTTACTGTGCCTTGCTCGGTGCGCGAGGTGAGTTTCGCGAGTGCGGCTTCGCCTCCGGCGGCTTGCAGGAAGGCGTCGAGGAATTCGGTGGGTGAGGATGTCTCGGCGGGATGGTGGTGCGCGGCGTGCTCGTGGATGGGTTCGGGGATGTCGGCGTTGAGATCGGGGAGCGTGGGAGCCGCGGCGGGATGCATTGCTCCGTGATGGCAAGTGTTGCAGGTAACTTCGCGCTCACCTTTAAAGTGAACCTTGTTGATGCTTTGTTGCATGGCGATCATCTGGCGCGCGGTTTGCTTCTCATCCTTCGTGTCTTTTTCGAAGGCTTTCACGTCATGGCAGAATTCGCAGGTGACGCCGAGGGAGTTGGACATGAACTCCATGGTGGGGATGAGCTGGGTGGCGGGTTGTCCTTTGAGAGACTTGATGTTTTTGAAGACGGCTTCGGCGGGCTTGTCTCCTGACGCGGCGGATGCGGCGGATTTGCGTGGCGCGGCTTGCCGGGGCTGCTGGGCCGAGGCGATGAAGGCTAGCAGGAGTGAGAGGGAAACGGCGGCTCCGAGGAAAAGAGCCTGAGCCGAGGGGCGGAAGTTACGGGTGAAACGCACTTTCATGATTTCTCCCCACAAAGTTCAATTAGGGAAAGGGTACTGTAAGACGCAAGATGCGGAAAGTTGCTGAAGGCGTTGCGCGGGAAACTGATGATGTTTTCGCTTCAGGTGAGGATTGAACAGAGAGAAGAATGTTGACTGACAATTTTGCTTTGCTGCGGGCGGAGAAGCTGCAGAGGGATGTGGATGGAAAGACGATTGTGCGTGAGGCGAGTTTCGCGTTACGTGCTGGGGAAGTGCTCGCGATTACGGGACCGAGCGGGGCGGGGAAATCGAGTGTGCTCCGACTGTTGAATCGACTGGATGCTTCATCGGGCGGCCGCGTGCTGCTGGAAGGTGTGGATGCGGGCACGATGGATGTTCGCGAATTGCGCCGACGAGTGGGGATGGTGATGCAGCAGGCCAACTTGTTTCCGGGGACGGTGGGTGAGAATGTTCGGTACGGGCCGAGTCTGCGGGGTGGGTTAGACCGTGCAGTTCGTGGCGATCACCGCGATGCGAGTGGCGTCTCGATGCTCGACGCAGAAGTGGAGGAGTTGCTGGGGACGGTGGGGCTGGCGGGATATGCGGAGCGTGATGTGGCGGGACTGTCGGGCGGCGAGGCGCAGAGAGTTTCACTGGCTCGGACGCTGGCGAATCGCCCGCAGATTCTGCTGTTGGATGAGCCGACCTCGGCCTTGGATGAGAACGCGAAGCTGGTGGTGGAAGAGGCTCTGCGGGCAGCGATGCAGCGAGTGGAGGGTGCTTGCTTGATCGTGACTCATGATTCGGCGCAGGCGGCGAGGCTGGCTCAACGCACGCTGATTATGCGCGAGGGCGTGCTTCGCGACGAAGTGGCGGAAGCAGCAGGAGAACACGATGTTTGATCACACGTTAGTCGATCACTGGATGCATTCGCAGGTTGCGTTGGGATTGGGGCAGGCGCTGGTGGTTTGTGCGCTGGCGTTGGGCGTGGCGTGGCTGGGGCATCTGCGCAAGTTGGCGTTGGGACGCGAGACGGCGGCGGCGCTGGTGCGCGGGTTGTTGCAGATGCTGGCGGTTGGACTGGTGCTGGTGTGGCTGCTGAAAGGCGCGGCTTGGTGGAGCATTCCTGCACTGGCTGCAATGTGCGCGATGGCGGCGCGGATGGCACAGCGAAGATTGAAGTCCGATGCGCGGAAGATGCGGGGCGGGTACTGGCTGTGTTTGCGCGCAATTGGGACGGGCTCGGCAGTGGTGATTGCAACGATGACACTGACTCGGGTGATTGCCTTCAAGGCGACGGCACTGGTGCCGTTGGGATCGATGATCATTGCTAATTCGATGAACACTTGTTCGCAGGTGCTTGAGAGGTATGCCAGCGATTTGAAGTTGAACTCGGGACGCGTGGAAGCTGCGCTGGCTCTGGGTGCGAGCTCCTCAGAGGCGGCGCTGCCTTATGCGAAGAACGCTACGAACGCTGCGCTGATTCCGAGTTTGAACTCGCTGAGGTCGTTGGGGATTGTGTGGATTCCGGGGTTTGCTGCCGGAATGTTGCTGACGGGTAGCGACCCGGTTTATACCGCAATTTATCAGTTTATGGTGATTGCGATGATTTATGCCGCGAGTGGCGTAACCGCACTGGTGGCGGCTTCGGGGTATGAGAGCGCGGCGTTCGAGGGCGAACGGTTGGTGGGACGATAGGAGTCGCAGGCCAGAGCTGACCATCACATAACGAATTGTCTATCGTGGCCCTCATTTTGTATGTACAGAGTCAGCTTTGCCAAATCAGCTCAAGACAGGTTCTTTGGCGTGCTTGCGATTTATTTCGCGGAGGTTTTCTTGGGCGGTTGGGAGACTCACAACTCGTGGTAAAACTGTCGATCACTTGCGGAGTGGTCGCCCATGAACACCAATGCGTTGCAGCAGTCGAACGGTGAGAGAGTCCAGGCAAAAGAAGAGAAAAGATTTTGGGAGGAGAAAACGCTTCTTCGTCCATTCGGGAGAATAGGTTTCTACGTTGGCGTTCTCCTTGTTCTTCACTCCAGTCCTTTTTTGCTGGAAGCTATTATTTGGGCGATTAAGAACTGGGGGCATCACGATTGGCAGCGCCAGATCCTTTTTTATCTCGTTGGGGAGCTGGCGCTATGTTTTGTGATTTACGTAGTGGCGACCATTTCGTGTTATCGCGCTGTTGGGCGGTCGCGATTGGTCTCGGATGAGGATCAGTCCCGTTTTGTAACGGGGGCAATGCGAGCTGAGGATGGCACATCTAAGTCCACCGCGACCAATCAGTCAGAGGTGGACGAGGACGATACGCGCGAGAAGTATTGGGAGTGGGCGGTGTGGGCTGTCACGGCTTTTATCGCGATGATGTATGGGTACGAAACTGCACTGGGCGAGAATCAGGTCGCTACGTCTTTGCAAGTACAGGTCTATGAACACGCTGCATTCAGATTGGCCGAAGCAGGTGGACTTGGAATACTGGCAATTGTGTTTTTTGCGATTTATCGTTCGGCAGATTTCAGCAAGAACGTTTCAGAGATACGAAACCTAGCGAAGACTGCCGAGACTTTGAATGAAGGAAGAAAGCACATTCAAAAAGAGACGGAAGCTTTGCATAATGCTGCCCAAAGTCTTGAGGTTTTTAGGAACCTATTCAGTCTCGATTTGACGATGGATGAGCTTGCTGGCGCTCGCAGCGCAACCGAGAGTCAGACCAAACTGGTTGAGCAATTCAAGCACTGGATGACGTCAGGACTTGCACGCGTAATCTTTGCCATTAGTAGTGACATTCAGGGAATCGTTCCTGAACGCGATAATGTGCTGCATGGGCAGCAACATGGTGGCGGAAAGCCGTGGGATTCGGATAGCGGATACATAGAACATCTGGTTGCGTGTGCGGGGCATGCAAGTTTGTTCTGGAGCCTGCTCGCAGAGATTACGCCACCTATTCTTCCTCTAACTCGACACAATGAGCCTGCGCCGATTGCGGTGAATACCACGATTGAGCACTATTGCTTCGCGGTTCGCAATCTGCTGCTGGCGCTGAGAAACGGCGAAGCGAATAACGAAAAAGTTAAGTACGAGTATGAGTTCTACACGGTGTTTCAAGGTGATCCGATTTTATGGATGGATCCATCGCCGCCGCAGCGAAATATGGGCAATACCGCGCCCCTGGTCGCCGATCCTCGCTGGATGACATTCACGGAACGGACGTCGAGATGGGCAAAACACGCAGAAGTAAAGTTGCATCGTTACTTCCTAATTCCTAAGGATCCGACAGACAATCCTGTACAGAATGGCGGGGCGCTGTGGTTGCTTTGTCGGAAGGATGCTGCGAGCGCGGCGAATGCGCCGACTCCGATCAACGGCAACCGAGAGGAAAAAGCACCGTTGCCAATCGTGATCTGGGATGCAACCAGAGAACAGTTAGCAGAGCGTGACGCGTATGGTTTGTGCGAGACCTTGGTTTCAGATGAGTTTTTGGGAACGGGCGAGAAGAGTGAGTTCATGACGGCACGGCTGAAGGAGCTATGGGGCACGGGAGCAAGTAAATCGAATGGGCAGATTGTTAGAGCCGACATCGCCTCAGCTTTACTCCAGGCGATTATCAACGTGTACAAAAATCAGCCACCAAACCCGCTTTGGCCATCGCCTTTGAGCGTTCGTGACTGGCCGCAGCCATCCTATGTTTTTGCGCATACGGATAAGTTGGATGATATTGCCAACGAAATGAAGAAGAATGGCGCGCGTATGGACAAGGGGTGGGAGTGGAAGAAAATGGAAAAGGTCCTAGATGGTTATCATTCGAAAGTGAACGGGAATCCAGGTTGGAAAGTATGCGACCTCGGCGATAGCAGCATTTCTGCCAGTGATTCCGTTGATGAGCAGATGAAAAGTCTGAGGTATGGTGATGTTTTCGCGGTCAAGCGTCGAATTGAAGGCACGGGAAATTGGGAATGGATCGCGTGCCTGGGGGCGAATAATCTAAGCCGCGAAAAGGACAGTCTTCGTCTCTGGCTGCTGACTGAGTCCCGACCTCCTTTTGGATCATGGGGCGCATTCAGCGATCAGTTGAGCAAACTGTTCGACACTCTGGACGACTACCCGGACCGTACGCGCGGTGGGAGTGTCGCTGCAACAGTTTCGCAGCAAGCTGGGTGAAATGCCCGACGCTTCAATGCTGTATCGAACCACACAGCGGTACAATCTGGCATGGCTAATTTATCGCTGGTGTATGGGTTGAGGTTGCTTCCTGAAGGTGAGCTGGAGCAGGTTGGATCGGGCAAGATTACGCTGAGGAATGGACGAGAAGAGCACGTAACGCTGCATCTGCTGGAAGGTAGCAAGGAAGAGATCGAGGCGCAACTGAAGCAGAGCATTGATGCGTTCTTCGATATTTATCCGGAGATACAGTAGCGGCTAAGAGCGCGTTAACGAATCATCAGCCAGATAGCCGCGAAGTGAGAGGCGGTTCCGGCGAGCACAAACAGGTGCCAGATGAAGTGCATGTATTTGCGTTTGGACGCGTAGAAGGGGATTCCTAAGGAATAGCAGACGCCGCCGGTGAGCAGGAGTCCGAAGACGGGATGAGCCAGCAGAAGGTACATGGACTTGATGGCGAAGATGCAGACCCATCCCATGGCCAGGTACATGGCGGTGGAGATGACTGCCCATTTTCCGGCCGCGAAGGACTTCACGATGACACCGATGAAGGCGCAGGTCCAGACGATGCCGAAGAGCGTCCAGCCGAGTGGGCCGCGAAGACCGATCAGGGTGAAAGGCGTGTAGGTTCCGGCGATCAGCAGGTAGATGGAACCGTGGTCGAGAGAGCGCATGACTCGGAAGGCTTTGGTATAGCTGAGCGAGTGATAAAGCGTCGAGCTTAGGTACAGCAGGATTGCCGACGCTCCGAAGATGGCGCAACAGGTGATTTGGCGGGCACTGCTGGCGGTTCCGGCGGCACGGATGGTGAGCAGGACCAAACCTGCGATGGCTAAGGCTGCTCCGATGCCGTGAGAAATACTGTTGGCAATCTCTTCGCCGATGCTCTGATCCGTGTTGTCCATATCGCTCATCCTACGCCGGAGTGAATGGCGATTCAGTGAGCGGAGATGACTGTGACAGAGAAATTACAAAGTTACGGGAAAGCAAAACGGACGCGTGGGTCGCGTCCGCTTGGGCTAATTCCGGTTGTGAGCGTTACTTCTTGAGGGCGGCTTCGTAGCGCTTGTTGACTTCGGCCCAGTTGACTACGTTCCACCATGCCTTGAGGTACTCGGCGCGGCGATTTTGATATTTCAGGTAGTAGGCGTGCTCCCAGACATCGTTGCCCAGAATGGGGTGCAGGCCTTGAGAGATTGGGCTGTCCTGATTGGGAGTGGAGAGAACCTGGAGTCCGCTGGGGCCTAGGGCTAACCATGTCCAACCGCTGCCGAACTGTTTGACTCCGGCGTCGTTGAGTTTTTCCTGGAACTGGGCGAAATCGCCGAAAGTCTTAGTGATCGCGTCGGCGATGGGGCCGGTAGGCGCTCCGCCTGCGTTGGGAGCCATGATGCTCCAGAATATTGCGTGGTGGACGTGTCCGCCGACGTTGTTGCGGAGAGCGGTGCGCACGGATTCAGGCACTTTGCTGAGGTCTTTCAGGATTTCTTCGGCAGACTTGCCGGATAGCTCGGGAGCCTTGGCAATGGCGGCGTTGGCGTTGTCCACATACGCCTGATGGTGTTTATCGTGGTGCACGTGCATGGTTTGGGCGTCAATATACGGCTCGAGCGCTTCATATGCATATGTAAGGGCCGGAACTTCGAATACAGCCGCTTTTACTTCGGTTGCCATCGTTATTAATCCTCCATGGGTATGGATGAGGTTCGGGCGGTAGGGGTTTCAAATTGTACTTAGATTAGGTGGGTAGGATCAGAACGGGAGGGGTCAATTGCGAGGTGGAGTTCGCTGTCTTGCTGGCGGGTCGGTTCGCCACCGTAGCGGAGCCTGGGCAGTTCTTTTGGGTGGGACTACTTCGTGGCTTTCCGCTTTGGTAACTTCCAAGTTAGAAAAACGTCCTGACTGGCGCGGTCAATGTCCTGCACATTTGTCCCATCAATCCACAGCCACCGGAAATGAGTCTTGAGTATTTTGCTATGCCACTTGGGCTGGTCTGGTGCATTTCTGTGCCCTTGGCACCAAGCATACAAATCGGCTAACTGAAGGGCTGGAGTACGCGCAGAAATGGCCTCTATCGGAAACGAAATCTTCTGCAAGAGAGTCGCATCTTTTCGTGCTTTCCTGCTCTCTAAAAGATGAACTAGGTGACCATAAAATGGTTCACCACGATCAAATATACAATGGCATTCCTCACACGCTGCTTGTTCTTCGGACCACTCAATCACTACAGAGATAGCCTGGCGCAAACATGCTTGCTCGGCATTAGGGGAGGCCTTTGGGTTGATCTGGGCGTATTCAATAAAATCCCTCAGAACCACAGATATGACGAACGGGAACAATCCGAACTTGCCAGGCACAGTTCCCACCGTTGCACGGGCGCAATGCCTAGCAGCTACGTCTACGCAGTCCTTCATGAACAAGTCCCGTTGACATATCGACCATCCCTCGTAAATGCCGTTCCGTGATACTGCCTCCGTTGTGTGAAGGTAGGAAACCTTATGCCTCTTGAGAACTTTCTTCCATTCGAGATCAAAAGGCTTCCACTCATCTTTTGTGCCAGACACCACGGCCAAGGACAATGCATCGTACTGAGCACTGTCGGCCTTATTCCCACCATCGAAATAGCTCTTGAGAACCATTGGCACGATCCTTCCAGTGCAGAAATTGTACTCTGCTAGCCTATGCGTCAGCATCGGGTCGAAAACAGGCCTTCGGTTCAGCTAGGTCAGAGTGGGACGGTCGTTTAGCTCTTAGGTCGGAGCACTATTTGCAAAGCTGATTTGTCTGTGCGGGGTAATAGGGACGAACCGAAAGCAGGGCAAGTCAAAAGCCCCACTTCTGCTGAATGCGGCAGAAATGGGGCACCCTCGTATCTCGTATCTTCGATCGTCGAGGTTACGGTTCGAGTCGCGCGGCTATCGCTTTAGGAACCACATGACCCAACCGGCGATGAGGACTCCGCCGATGAACCAGCCGAAGCAATAGAGGCCGTAGCGGATCATCTGTCGGGGGGTGTCGCGCTGGGTGATTCCGAAGACCACCGAGGCACAGATGGAAAAAATGAGCGCTGCCGTGAAATGAGAGAAGTTGACGGTCATTGTTTCTTCCCGAGGGCGATGTGGTGAGCGTCGATCGCCGCGATGACGTTAAGCAGTCCGGCGCAGACAAGGAACTTGGTTCCGTAATCAGCAGAGGCGCGGAAGATGGCACCCTGGCCCCAATCCATGGAGCGGGCGACAAAGTAGAGCAGCCCGTTGCCGAAGTCTCCGATGAAGCCCAACATGTCGAGCAGGTCTCCCAGGTTGAAGGAGTAGACCTTGCCCTGCATGCCGAGTCCGCAGAAGAACATGAGGGTGACGCTGACGAAGATGAGTCCGCCACGTATCCAGCGCTTCTGGATGAGGTGTCCGGCACCGGGGACTAACCAGCCCGCCAGAGGAGCCAGCATCGGCATCATGCCTGCTTGCGGCTGAGCCGCTGTTGCGATTGTCTTTTCGTTGGCCATTAGATGATTACTAACTCTTCCTGCTGCCGTCCGGTGACTTGCGCGGTGCCGTTATGTACGAGCACATCGATTTCGCTGCGCACGCCGAACTCCGGCAGATAAATTCCCGGCTCTACTGAGAATAGCGTATTCGTCAGAATCTGTCGGGTATCTTTCGTTTCAAGGTTATCCATATTTGCACCGTTGCCGTGGACACTGGTGCCGATGGAGTGTCCTGTGCGATGGACGAACCAGTCGGCGTATCCGGCTTTGTCGATTACGCCGCGAGTGACTTCGTCGACCTCCCATCCTTCGATGCGCTGCTTGGAGGCGAAGGCGTCGATCACCTTTTGGGAGCCTGCTTTGCGGGCGTCGCGGACGATGTTGAAGACCTCTTGATGCTTGGCGGAAGGCTCGCCGATGACGCCGGTCCAGGTGATGTCGTAATAGACGGCTCCAGGAGTGTTTTTCTTGGCCCACATGTCGAGCAGGACCAGATCACCCTTGTGGATCGGTTTGTGGATTTCTGCGGTCGGCTCGTAGTGAGGGTTTCCGGCGTTTTCGTTGGCTCCGACGATGGGGAGATCGTCGGTGATGAGATTTTCGCGTTTGAAGGCTTCGCCGATCCACTGGCGCACGCTCCACTCGTCCCATCCACCGTTGCGAACGCGGTGTCCGACCTCCTTGAAGGTGGCGGACATGATTTGGTCCATGGAGTCGCGGGCGGCGAAGTGAGTGGCGACTTGGTCGTCGGTAAGCGTGGCTTCGAAGCGGGAGACGAGGTCGGCGGAAGAGACTACCTCGACGCCGAAGCTGCGGATGAGTTCGAGCATTCCTCCGTCCACGAGCGAGACGTACATGATGTCGTTGTTGGGGGAATACTGCATGGCCACGCGCTTGTAGGGCTTGAGGATGGCCGCGAGCTTTTCGTGGAGTTCGCGCCAGGCTCCGTAGTGTTGCTGCTGGCCGGGAAGCGAGGTCAGGTGCTTGGGCTCGACACGATGATTGAGCTTGATGGGCTCGCCGTTCGCAGGGATGAGGTAGAACCAGCGGCGAGTTACGTGGAGCTCGGGGAGTCCGAGGATGGAGTACGCGATTTCATCGCGATGATGGTGATCGTAGAACAACCAGGCGTCGAAATCTTGCTCGCGCAAAGCTTGCTGGATAGCGTTCAAGTCCATAGGGCAATATTGTACAGCGCGGGGGGTGTTGGGAGAATTTCGACCATTATGAGGTGGGGAATTCGTCGTGATGGATAGATGGTCGATGGTGGGTGACTTGCCGGATACAACGAGAAATCGACAACGATCCACTCAATAGCTATTCTCGTTAGACAATGAGGAAAATACTGTTTTGCATTGCCTTGCCATTTTTTCTAGGCGTAAGCACTTTGGCTCAGAATAACCTACAGTGCATCAAACCTTCCGTACAGCCGGGAGAACTGAGCAACGGGATGGAACCGAGGAGTGCGCAGGAAGTTGCTCGACTTCAGCACTCTCCACACGGAGCCAAACGACCTTCCAAGCATCAGCTTGAAATTGGCTGGACTGGAGGCAAGGCGGTATTCAAAGACAATCCACCCTACAATGAGCCTCTGGACGGTCTCTGGTGGGTTTATTGCGGGTATAGTTCGACGCTCGAATTCCACCTCGTTGGAAAGGGTGATCAAGGGCTTTTCACTGGGGTTCTACTCGACGACAAGACGGGATCGCGCTTGCCCGGCGGCGAAGCGGTTTTGTTCTCCCCTGATCGGCAATATTACCTCGCTTACGAACAGCCCGATGGGCAAGACGGCGAGACTCTCAGACTTTACAAACGCGATGGGACTGCTGTGTGGAAGGGCTATAACGGCATTCTCTCGCGCGACGGAAAATCAGTGGTTGTAGATTCTGAGAATATGCGTGACATGCGATTCGATGGTCAGAACAGACCGCAAGCAACGGTGCATCTTGATGGAGGAAGGACGCTCGTCGTCACCTTAACGCAAACCAGCAATGGCAAACGAGATTGGCTCCCTCATGTTCAGAGGTAATGCACTTTTGTGTCGAGGACACAGTCCTAACTTCGAGCCCCAGAGTTGGAGCGCCAACTCTGGGCCACCTGAGAGAAAAAGCACTACCGAGTGGTGCAAAGACGATGGGTTGGAACAGGGATTCTGGTTGAGTTGCCTGTGGGCCGCACTGGAGATTTGATCGGTACGGGGATCCCTCACGTTGTTCGGGATGACTGCTCAAAAACAGGGGCAAGGTGCGAAAAGGTCAAGGGCAAAGGCGAGGCGCGAAGGGCAAGAAGAAAGGCAAGTCGCGGAGGTCAAGAACAAGAACATCAAGAGCAAAAGTAAAGACCCGCCGAGGAAGTGATCGGCGGGCCTTGGTTGTTGAGGCGATTACATGATGGCGGTCGGAGGTGCGGGTTCGTCGGGGTGTCCGGCGTTACGCAGGGGGACCTGGACCATCAGGATGAAGAGGAATACCAGAGCGACTACTCCGCTTAGGATGTGGGGGTGGGCGAAGACAGTGGGGAGATCCCCTGAGATCTTGCCGCTGGCCTTCAGGCCCTTGATGGCTGCCACGCCGAGTCCGCAGAGAGCTTCTCCGGCGATGAGGCCGCTGGCGGTCAGGACTCCGGCGTTGTCGATGCGGGCTTTTTGCGCGTCGTTGAAGATGCCTTTATCGCGTGCCATGTCGGTGACCCAACGGATGACCCCGCCGACGAAGATGGCGAAGGTTGTTTCCAGTGGCAGGTACATGCCGACGGAGAACAGCATCGGGCTCTTTACTTCGACCATGATTAGAGCAATGCCCATCAGGATTCCGACGATGACCAGAGGCCATGCCATGTTTCCGCCGACGATGCCTTGTGCGAGGGAAGCCATGAGTCCGGCCTGCGGGGCGGGAAGTTCTTTGCTGCCGAAGTGGTAGGCCTGATCGAGGATCATCAAGACCGGGAACAGAGCCAGCGAACTGACGATGATTCCCATCAGGTCACCGATTTGCATAAGCTTCGGAGTGCCTCCGAGGATGTGTCCGACTTTAAGGTCCTGCAACATTTCACCGGCTACGGCGGAGGAGACGCAGATGACGGCGGCGACTCCGAGGACGGCGATGACTCCGGCCGTTCCCTTGATTCCGATGGCGACCATGAGGAGCGCGGCGATGACCAGGGTGCAGAGGGTTAATCCGCTGACTGGATTGTTGGAGGAACCGATCATGCCTACGAGGTTTCCGGAGACGGCGGCGAAGAAGAAGCCGAGGATGATCATGACGACGGCTGCGACGACGGCTCCGATGATGACCTTGGTGAAGAAGAAGTAAAGGGCGATCATGGCGCAGAAGACGATGGCGAGTCCGAGGAAGACGACCTTGGAGCTGAGGTCCTTCTCATAGCGGACCGACGACTGTTTCTGCTGGCCGGTCTTCTTAAGATCGCTGATGGCGCGCTGGATTCCGATGCCGAGCGACTTGCGCATCTTGAAGAGCGTGTAGGATGCGCCGACGAGCATTCCGCCGACGGCGATGGGGCGCACGATGGAGAACCAGACGCCGTTGGAGATTGCGGTCCAATCGACGGTGGTTCCGGCAGCGGCGGCATTGGCCACGATCTGCGGTCCGAGGAAGTAGGTGAGGAGTGGGACCATCAAGCCCCAGGCGAGCAGGCCACCGGCAAAGTTGAGGGCGGCGAGGCGCGGTCCGATGATGTAGCCGACGCCGAGGTAGGCCGGGCTGACGGCGGGAGCGGCGAAGGTTGTGGCTCCTCCGGTGGCGACGAACGGGGCGTTGGCTCCGCGTCCAAGCTTCAATCCGAAGGAGAGCTTGGGGATGTTGACGAGGATTTCTTTGCTGGCGTTGAAGATGTTGACGGCTCCGGCGAGGAAGATGGCGGCGCCGATGCCCATGTTGGCGAAGAGGATTTTGGCGGCTCGGGAACCTTGCTGTCCGGCCTTGTGAATCTCAGAGGCGGCAACGGATTCGGGGAAGGGAAGCTCGGGGTCCTCGACCATGACTCGGCGAAGGAGGGTGACGAAGAGGATGCCGAGGGTTCCGCCGACCATCATGAGAGCTACACCCTGCCAGTAGTTGGCTGCTCCGAGAGCGGGCCACATGCCGCTGATGACGAATGCCGGAATGGTGAAGGTGGCGCCGGCGGCAATGGATTCGCCGATGGAACCGATGGTTCGCGCCATGTTCTCTTCGAGCAGGCTGCCTTTGACGATCTTGAGCAGCGCCATGCCGATGACGGCAGCCGGGTAGGTCGCAGCGATGGTCATTCCGGCACGCAGGCCAAGATACATATTGGCCGCGCCTAGAACGACCGTCATGATCAGACCCAGAAATACGGCTCGAAATGTGAATTCGCGCATCTGGCGGTCAGCAGGTACATATGGACGGAAGGGTTGTGAGCTCATTCAGGGTCCTCAATCACTAGGGAATACGTAAGTTACAGGATGGCGCAAGGTAGCATGCGCCCAGCGTCCAACACAAGATGTACAGAAACTCAGACTCCATCATAAATACAGAGTGGGGGACTACATAAGATAAAAGAGCGGCGGGCTGGGCAGGATGGATGGTGGGGGATTCGAGATAGTGAATGCCTTGGCGATGTTTCGTTAGGAATGTCTAGGGGCGGCTACCGTGAATTCCAAACGTAAGCAACCTGAGAGAGGACGGACACCATAATCGCAGCGACAATCAACATGACCGTGCCCATGAATCGTAGATACACACGGTAACTAGGCGTCTTCATCCAATTCTTAAAAGGGTTTATCCGCCACACCCAATTGTCAGACTCTCCGCGTAAAGCGAAGCTCTGAAACTTGGCGGGATACAACAGAAGAGAAATGCCAAATGCCGCTAACCCCAGTGCCACCATTGGGAACAACCATGTGATCTGCATGAAGAAAGCCTACGCCGAATAAATACCAAGAACCTGAAATACCTATCGAAAACAGGCCTAGTATCCACCTATCCGGCTATTGAGATTTCAGCGAACCGTGCAACGGTTCCGCACGTTAGCACCGAGAAAACTCCTCGGCGCTAACAGGGCACTTGGAGGTTATCTTGAGGAGCAGCCGCCCTGGTTGCGAATCTGCTGGAGGTTGAGTTTGGCCTGATTGTTTCCCTTGGCGGCGGCGGAACGCAGTAGTACTTGTGCTTGATCGCAACTGCGGACAACTCCGCGTCCCTGCTCATACATTTTGGCGAGTTCGATGGGGGCTTGCGGGTTTCCCTTGGCTATGGCTTTCCATAACCAGGCGGCGCGGGCCTCGGAATCGCTGGCTTTGGCTGCTCGGGTCATTTCGCTGGCACCGGGGGCCGCGTGAGGTGGAACGGCGCGAGCATCTTGTTTTGTGTGGAGTTGTCGGGGCTTGGGTTTGGTGTGGGTGGCGGTGACTCGCGAGTGACTCTCGGGGACATCCGGTGTGGGGGCGCTCATGGCGGGCGGACGCGATGTGTTGTTCGCGGGGGGCTCGGATGGCGCTCGGTTTTCGGCTTGCTGCACGGGTAGAGCGTGATTAGCGTTGGGGCTGCTCTCTATAGGCTTGGGCGCGCTGGCATTGGTTGGTGCAGGAAGAGACTGGGTGGTGTTATTGGTGGCAGCTACAGCGGGAGGAGGAGTTTGCTCCTTCTGTTGTTTCACCTGCATCGTGCCATTCTGCATATAAGCCATACCGTAATCACGAATCGAACGCCATTGCAGTCCGACGAGAATCAGGAAGGCGGCGGCGATACCTATGCCGATGTTGCGGCGCAGGTGGGATGGAGGTTCGTGCTCTTCGTCATCGTATACGGGCGGTTGATCGTCGGTGAGGCCGAGGAACGACGGGCCGCTGACTCCTGTGCGGGAGGTTCTTTCACCATCCGGCATGTAGCGCAAGTCCATTGGAGGATGGGTCGGGTCGTGGGGAAGATCGATGTCAGTGAATCCGGCGAGTGCATCGTGCTGAGTTGCGACCGACTCGATGGCTGCGTTCATATTGGGGCTCTCGGCAGGATCGGTTTGGTCGTCCCATCGCAGATAGTCATCGCGATCAGCTTCCTCTTGCTGGTGCGCTTCGTAGTGGGTTTCGCTGTGGTGACTTAGTTGGTCATGCAGTTCTTCCTCGCGCTCGAGATGATCGTGGACCTCCTCGAGGATTTCAGGCGGGGTGTGAAGTCGCCGGTCAGCGTTTTCGCTGGCAAATAGCGGGATCTTATTGTCGAACTCGATGACTTCGGGCGGCAGGTTGGCCGAAGGCTCCAGGTGTTCGGCGTCCAAGTGCTCGAATGAGTCCGCGGTGCGGGATGCGCGCCAGAACTCTTCGGGATCCTCATTCGGCAATTGCTTCAGTTGCTTTCCACATTGTCCGCAAAAACGGTTGGTCTCGGGGTTTTCCGCGGCGCAGGTGTCACATCTTAAGGACATTGCGACTCCATAGTTTTCCTCTTGTTTGGATGCGAACAGGAGTGCTGGCAGTTCCCGGAGAGGAGGTTGCGATGAAAATAGGCGCAAGAGCTAATTCGCGCCGACGGCCTTTTGCTGTTTCTGAGATTTGGCAACCCATACGGCGAAGCGCCAGCCGAGCAGAGCTGTGAGGATTGCGAGGTAGAGCAGAGGTTCACGCTTGTCGCGCTTCACGAGCCAGTAGAAGTGGATGGAGCCAGCGGCTGCCGCTATGTAGACAAGGCGATGGAGGCGGATCCAATTCTTTCCGAGGGAGCGGATCGATTTCTGAGTGGAGGTGAACGCCAGAGGGAGCAAGATCAACCAGGACAGGGTTCCCATGGTGATAAAGGGGCGTTTGGCGACATCGTGGGCCATGGCGGAAATGCTGAAGTTTTGATCGAGCCAAAGGTAGGTGAGCAGGTGCAAGGACGCGTAAAAGAACGCAAATAGGCCCACAAGTCTCCGGTACTGGATGAGCCAGAAAATACCTGTCCACTTGCGCAGAGGAGTGATGGCGAGGCCAGATAACAACAGGATGAGGGTGGTCAATCCTGTTCGGTGGGTAATGCGTTCCACTGGGTTCGCGCCGAGGGTTCCGGTAAAGGCGCCGAAAACGAGAAGTCCTAAGGGGATGAGGCAGATTATCCAGACGATCGGCTTGAGAACTTGGTTTCGCGTCATCATTTCCATTCTATCTGAGGCAATCGGAGGCTGAATCTCTGAATTGAGTCGTTTTGCCTAGACTGGCCTGTGGGTAAGAACTTACCTGCCTCGGTTTATTCGCTTTACTCTCAGACTAGTAGCCGCCTTTTCCACACTGCACTGCTTTTAGGGAATTGACCTGATTGTGGAGGCGTTCTAGTCTCGGTTCTACCAGCCGACACCCTGCCGCACGAGGTCATCGGGACAAAATTTTCGCCGATCTACCTCCCCAATTTGGAACCGGAAATCGGGAAATGCTTTGGAAGCTGAGACTTAGCTGAGTAGTAGAAAACAGGCGGAGTCGGCGTCCAGAAATAAACTGCTAGAGGGGTTCGTTTGGCTTGGGAAATTAGATTAAAATACAACATATTGCGGTGGTCTCTTGACTAGCACAACATAAAGAGCTATCTTACGCATCCGAAACATTTGTTGGTCGACCTTTAAAGCTAATTTCTGAAGGTCCAAACGAAGCTCGGTACAGCCGTTTCAGCCCGCGTCAGAATGCGGGTTGTGAACGCAAAAGCAACTAGGTCCACGCCATCGTGAATGGCAGTGCGCCGGAAGTTTTATCTCTCTAAGATTGTTCCGAAGCACTCGTCTCCCGTAGTGACAAGTGAGCTTACGGAATTCCAAAACCGCCGGTGCGGATGAGGGTGAGTCGCGAGATTTTTGCGACCCTCCAGGAGCGATCCTGTCCAATTTTTCCGGCGAAGCAAAAAAGGCCCTGGGAGATAGATCTCACGGCGGTTTACAGCGCGACAGCGCAACAGTTTGAAGGAGTCATCATAAATGGCCGAAGTAACCGAAAAGACCAACGCCGCCAACCCGGCCCCCGCGTCCTCCCCCGATGCCGCCGGCGTGCGCACGGCCCCATCGCAACAGAAAACGCGTCAGACTCCTGGTCTGGCATTTACTCGCCACTTTACGCAGCCGGGCGTTTCTCCCTATGACAAGCTGAAATGGGAGCGTCGCACTGCCGCGATCATCGACAGCAAGGGCAACGTGATCTTCGAACAGAAGGACGTTGAAGTTCCTGAAGACTGGTCGATGACGGCTACGAATATTGTTGCCAGCAAGTATTTGCACGGGCAGATGGATACCCCGCAACGTGAAACCGGCGTGCGTCAACTGGTGACGCGAGTTGCCGAGACGATTCGCGACTGGGGTTTCAAGGGCGGGTATTTCCGCAGTGAGGATGATGCTGCTACTTTCCACGATGAGCTCGCGTTTTTATTGCTGAACCAGTATGCGGCGTTTAATTCGCCGGTTTGGTTCAACGTAGGGTGCGATCGCATTGAACCGAACTCGGATGCGCAGAACTGGCATTGGAGTCCGGAATCCAAGCGGATCGAATTCAGCGTGACTGGATACAGCTATCCGCAGTGCTCGGCGTGCTTTATCAACAGCGTGCAGGATTCGCTGGACTCGATTCTGACGCTGGCCAAGACCGAAGGCATGCTGTTCAAGTGGGGATCGGGGACGGGGACGAACTTGTCGCCGCTGCGCGGCTCGATGGAAGTTCTTTCGGGCGGTGGTCAGGCTTCTGGTCCACTGAGCTTCATGAAGGGCTTTGACGCCTTCGCGGGAGTTATCAAGTCGGGCGGCAAGACTCGGCGCGCGGCCAAGATGGTGATTCTGAATGTCGACCATCCGGATATCGTGCAGTTTATCGAGTGCAAGCAGAAGGAAGAAGCCAAGGCGTTTGCGCTGGGGACCGTCGGTTACGACGCGAGCGGGCCGGATTCGGAAGCGTACAGCTCGATCTTCTTCCAGAATGCCAACAACTCGATTCGCGTTACGGATGAGTTCATGCAGGCTGTAGTGGACGATAAGGAGTTCACAACGCGGAGCGTGCGCGACCGTGCTCCGGTCCAGACCTTCAAGGCTCGCGAACTACTGAACAAGATTGCCAAGGCAACATGGGAATGCGGCGATCCGGGTATGCAATATGACACGACCATCAACCGGTGGCACACTTCGAAGAATTCTGCGCGAATCAACGCGTCGAACCCTTGCTCGGAGTACATGTTCCTGGATGATTCGGCGTGCAATCTTTCTTCGCTGAATTTGGTGAAGTTTGCGCCTGCTGGCGTCTTCGACGTGGAGGCGTACAAGCACGCAGTTGAAATCATGATCACGGCGCAGGAGATTCTGGTTGATCACTCGGGATATCCGACGGACGCGATTGGCCGCAACTCTCATGATTACCGTCCGCTAGGTCTTGGGTATGCGAACTTGGGCGCGCTGCTGATGGCGACCGGTCTGCCGTATGACTCGGATGGCGGCCGCGATTATGCTGCATGCCTGACGGCGATCATGTGCGGACAGGCGTATCTGCAATCTTCGCGGATTGCAGAACAATGCCCGACTCTGGCTTCGGCCACTGAATTAACTGCGCAGGTGGAGCACACGGACGGAGCGTGCCCGGGATACTTCATCAATCGCGAACCGTTCCTTGAAGTGATTCGCATGCATCGTGCCTCGGTGGGCAAGATCAGCAAGGCGAATGTGCCTGCGTCGCTGCTGCAAGCTTCGCAGAAGGCATGGGACGAGGCTTTGAGCCACGGCGAAAAGTTTGGATATCGTAATGCCCAGGTCACGGTACTGGCTCCGACGGGCACCATCGGTTTCATGATGGATTGCGACACGACGGGCGTAGAACCGGATTTGGCGCTGGTGAAGTTTAAGAAGCTTGTGGGCGGCGGAATGATGAAGATCGTCAACAACACCGTTCCGGAAGCCTTATTCAAGTTGGGCTACACGCCGGAGCAGGCGGACGCGATTGTCAGCTTCATCGATAAGAGCGGAACGATTGAAGGCGCTCCACAATTGAAGCCGGAGCATCTGGCGGTGTTCGACTGCGCATTCAAGCCCTCCAAGGGAACACGAAGTATTCATCCGATGGGACACCTGAAGATGATGGCAGCGGTGCAGCCGTTTATTTCAGGCGCGATCAGCAAGACGATTAATATGCCGACTGCGGCCACGGTGGAAGACATTGCGGACGCGTACTTGGAAGCCTGGAAGCAAGGGATTAAAGCCGTAGCGATTTATCGTGACGGTTCCAAGCAGAACCAGGTTGTAACGACGAAGCAGAGCATTGCGAAGAAGTTGGCTCCGGTGGTGATTGAGGAAGAAGAAGACTTGGAAGGGCCTCCTCGCGCACGCCGTCACAAATTGCCCGACGAGCGCTTCTCGATCACACAGAAGTTCAAGGTTGGCTCGCATGAGGGATATCTCACGGTGGGCTTGTACAAGAACGGAATGCCCGGCGAACTATTCATCACGATGGCCAAGGAAGGTTCCACGGTTAGCGGATTGATGGACAGCTTTGCTTGCGCGGTTTCCATCGCGCTGCAGCATGGTGTTCCGCTGCGGTTACTGGTCAATAAGTTTGCACACACTCGCTTTGAACCGAGTGGTTGGACACAGAATCCTGAGATCGGCTACGCGAACTCGATCATGGATTACATTTTCCGATGGCTGGACCTGCGCTTCCTTTCAGGAGAGCAGCAGAACTTGTTCGACGATCTGCGTCCGCGTTCGCATGCTCATCCGGTTCACGCGGTGGTGCCACCTGCAACTGCTATTACCGGGGTGAGTGATCAAACCTCGTTGTATGAATCCAGCGCCCCGATGGGTAGCAAGACGGGGCATGCTTCAGACGCATTGAGCGAGGTTGTGGATCTGGGTGATGCTCCGAGTTGCCATTTGTGTGGAGCAATCATGACCCGTAACGGTTCCTGCTATCGTTGCCAGTCTTGCGGTTCTACGAGTGGCTGCAGCTAGTCACTTATACTTACTTTTACTTGGAGCAGATGATGATTGCACCATAAGCTGAAGTGAGTCACACCATAAGTCGCAAGTAAGATGCAAGTTCACCGTGTATGTGGGTGACACTTAATTTGAATGGGGTCCAACCGTGAAGGTTGGGTCCCATGGCGAACGTGGACGACAAAAAAAGGCGAAGCGATCGCCCTTTCTGCTGTTTCGCCAGAAATCTGCAAAATGGCGAAATACCCCGCGCCCCTTCGTCAGAGATAGCTGGGGGCAGTACCACGATCTTTGCTCCCGCCCATATTCTTACCCAGTATGTTCGGAGTCGGAGCCGCTTAAACCCGACTGTCGGGACCGCTTCGCCCGGCGCAACTGGCGCTTGAGCCAATCCGTTCGCCGGAATCGAATGCTCCCAAGCGACGCAACATGGGAGCATCCGACTTCACCGAAATTGCGGGGCATCGCTGTTAAGGTCTACAAAGCAACCACATGTTCCGTGGACGCACTAGACGCCGTTATGTTCGCTGCCGCAATTAACTCCTCTGAGGAAAAGACCGCGTTTATGTCGAGGATGATGATGAATGCTTCCTCACGCTTTCCCATCCCAAGGATGAAATCTGTGCTCCATCGCATGGCAATGCGTGGCGGTGGATTGATCTCGCTTGGCTCGAGTTCAATCACCTCATGAACACTGTCGGCTAATCCGCCAATTACCGCCGTCTCGCCGGCAATATTGAGTTCCATGACGATGACACGAGTATTCACCGTGTCTGAGATGCGAGGTAGGCCAAAGCGCAAACTGAGATCCACGACCGGAATTGATTGGCCCCGCACATTCACGACTCCACGCATGTACGCCGGAGCAGTCGGGATCTTGGTGATTTGTGGAACTTCTAGAACCTCCCGAACCTGGGAGACGTTGATTGCAAATAGCTCGTCTCCCAGTTTGAAGGTCATGTATTGGCAGGCTTCTTCGTTTGCCATGGCCATTGTTTTCCCTCTGCCTATTGATAAGCGGTGAAGTCTTTGTCGTTGGCATCGGGACCGCGGTCGGAGCCAATCTCAATGTCAAACCCGCCGCCCTTTTCCTGCTTTGGCCTGGTTGCCGTAGCCGGACGCAGGCCGCTCACACGCTGCTGCTGAACTTTCTTGCTCGGGGCTGCTGCTACTCGGTGATTTTCTCCTTTGCCCCCGCTAATCTTGAAGAAGGAGATTGATTCCTGGAGTGCCTCGGCCTGACTGGAAAGTCCATCGGCTCCGGTAGACATCTCTTCCGCCGCTGCCGCGTTCTGCTGAATGATCTGATCGAGTTGCTGCATACCTTTGCTTACCTGTACCGCCCCCGTACCCTGCTCCGCGCTTGCGGCAGTGATTTCACGCACCAACTCCGCGGTCTTGCGGATGTCTGGGACCAGTTGCGCAAGCAATTGACCCGCACTGTCGGCTCGCTGAACGCCGCTTGAAGTCAATCGGCTGATCTCGGCTGCTGCAACTTGACTTCGCTCAGCGAGCTTTCTCACCTCGGAAGCCACTACCGCGAATCCCTTGCCATGCTCTCCTGCTCGAGCGGCCTCCACTGCGGCATTCAAAGCCAGCAAATCCGTCTTGCGAGAGATCTCATCGATGATGCCAATCTTCTCCGCGATCTCTTTCATCGCCTGAACTGTCTGGCGCACTGCCTCGCCGCTCGACACTGCGTCCTCGGCGGCCTTGGTTGCAATTTTGTTTGTCTGTTTTGCGTTGTCCGCGTTCTGCTGAATACTCGCGCCCATCTCCTCCATTGAGGATGTGCACTCCTCCGCGGATGCGGCCTGCTCGGATGCTCCCTGCGATACCTGCTGCGCTGTCGCAGACATTTCTTCACTGCCGCTGGCCACGCTGATCGCTGCCTCGGACACTTCCAGTACCGTGCGACGAAGATTCTCCAGCATACTGATGAGCGCATGGCCGAGAACGTCTTTTTCCGACTGAGCTTTTGCCTCCACCGTAAGATCGCCTTCGGAAATCTGCTTCGCCACGTGTGCCGCGTCGGTCAGGGTGTCGATGCAAAGGTTCAGGTTGTTCTTGATGGCGTTGTAATCGCCAGGGGATTCATGGGTGATCTTTTCCGGAATATCGCCCTTTGCGATGCGTGCGATATATTCAGCAGCGGTGCCGAGTCTCCCAGTCACGGCATCCAGCGTGTCATTCATTCCCTGGATGACGTTACGGTATTCGCCTGAGTGCTTGCTAACGTCGGCGCGCACCTTCAACTCTCCCTGAACACCGGCATGGGTGAGCTTTCCGGCGTCCCCTACCATTGTTTTGACGGCATCGCGCATAGCAATCACGTTGTTGTTGATGATCACGAACTGCTCGCGCACTTTGCCAGTATGTACGTCAGCTTCCGTCACCTGCAGATTCAACTTGTCTAGCTCGCCTTGCGCCAACTGAGCAAGGTTGCTGGCGAGTTTGTCTACTTCGCGAGCGGTGTAATTCTTGGTACGCAGAATTGCAGTCAGATCCGATACGGTTTCTACATAACCAACTTTTTCTCCCTTGCGATTGAGCACGTAGGCCGTATCTTGCTTGCAGTCCTGGCCGTGCCAGTCAAAGAAGCTCTCCGCAGTGCCTTGCTGTAGCTGCTTGATGCCGCAGTTCTTCGTTTTGCAGATGTTGGCGGCGGCAGTGCTGCACTGGCGGCCCACGGCATCTTTGCGGTCCCGAATAAAGCCCAGATCCGTCATCAATTTCTCGAAGCCGCGGTTCAGGAACGTCCAATTCATATCGTTATCAATGACATGGATTGGGAATGGAACAGCATCGAGAATGGACTCGTACCAGAAGCTCTTGTCTTCGGCGGCAGCCAGTGTGGCGTTCACGCCTTGGATCACTTTGCGATACTCGCCCAGATGCTTGCTTTCATTGGCCCGCACGTGTAACTCGCCCCGGGTGGCAGATTCGGCCAGCATTTCAGCGTCACCTGTCATGGTCTTCACAGCATCGCAAACTGCAACCAGGTTCTTATTGATGATCACAAACTGTTCATACACTTTGTCTGTGTGCTCGTCAGACTTCTCCTGCTGTAGGTTCAACTTGTCCAGTTCGCCTTGTGCCAACAGGGCTAGGTTGCCGGCCAGCCTCTCTACTTCGCGAGCAGTGTAATTCTTGGCCCGGAGAATTGGCGTGAGATCCGATACGGTCTCTACATAACCGACCTTTTCACCCTTGCGGTTAAGCACATATGCCGTGTCTTGTTTGCAGTCCTGGCCGTGCCAGTCAAAGAAGCTCTCCTTCGTGCCTTGCTGTAGCTGCTTGATTCCGCAATTCTTCGTTTTGCAGATGTTTGCCGCAGCCGTGCTGCACGCGCGGCCCACCGCATCCTTGCGGTCGCGGATGATGTTCAGATCCGTCATCAGTTTTTCAAAGGCACGGTTCAGGAATGTCCAATTCATGTCGTTGTCAATGACATGAATCGGGAATGGAACAGAGTCGAGGATGGACTCGTACCAGAAACTCTTGTCTTCGGACGCAGCCAAGGTGGCGTTCATGCCTTCGACAATCTCACGATAGGGTCCACTGTGTTTGGTACCATCGGCTCGGACGTCCAGATTTCCGTCGGCAGCCGCCTTGGAAAGGCGCGCACAGTCGCTAGCCAGGTTACCCAGTGCGATCGACGTCCGGCGGGATACTTCTGCCAAGCCAACGGAAACCGCCCCAGTAAGGAACAGTAACGATAAGACCACGTTTACAGTTGTAAGCGAGATCGGAGCCGGTCCCGCAGAGTAAGCAGCGCGGTATAGAGCAACTCCTGTTGTCAACATTAGTACGAACAGCACGCCAAATCCCGCCTGAACCTTTGTCGCGATGGGTGAATGCATTTCGAAACCGCCCCTAGAGAATGTGCCATGCACCAGTTAGCAGAGCAGCGCACATCCTTCGTGCGGCCCATAGTCTGCACTTCTTTCGTGTACATCGGCACTTTAGAAGGAAGAGTTGAATTCACGCCTTAGCTGGTGGCTATGTGTTGACAATCTCACAGGCGAGTCATCCTGTTTGTCGCGGCGAACAAGTTGGCTTTGTGTGAGAGCAGAAGAAGCCGGGGGGTGGTTGTGCAGTTCCTGACGATTGTCGGGTAAGGCTATCAATGCTCCGGACGAATCCGGCTATGAAAAATGAAACGATGTGCAAAATTTCGTGTCACAATCTGGTCGTGTTGATCCATGAAATGCACGAGCTTGGCATTGATCCGGTGTTTTGGGGTGATGATGCCGCATAACGCGGGGATTTGCGCTCCGCCTCAGGCTGATGATTGAGGCGGAGTGCAAGATCAGGCGCGTCTCCATTCCTGCTAGGTGCGGCGAAGAGGCCGCCGATATGTTCCGTCGGGCCGGAACATATTATCGATGGGAAGGCCGCTTCATAGGACAAGCTACGGTTCTCTAGTAGGCGCGGGGAAGTTGGAAAAGGCCCCCTACCCTCTCGCAGTTTGGCGAAAAATCAGAGAATGACCACTTGCCGGAATTGGCGGTGGGAGCGACCTGCATCTCAAGCCAGCCTCAAGGACTCCCCACAAGCCTTCAGTGCACACCGCATCCGCAACGGCAACAGCGTTGTCCAACTCAGTGTCCCGTGACCGACAATTCTCCTGGAAGATGCAGGCCGATACTCCGAACTAGTGTTAGAAAGCGTGGATCTTTGTGAAGGGCCTCGTATGCGGGAGATACCGCCAATTGCAGTGCAAAGAAATCATGTTGCGCCACCTGATCTTCAAGGGAATCTAAGGCGCGCTTGCTGTCGCCTGCTGCCAAATACCACTCTGCAGGGAGAAAGTCATTGGGATGCTCCCAGTGCGCACCTGAATGAATGGCATTTAATTCTACTCGGGCATAAGCTTTGACCCCGCCCCGTCGATACGCTTTCAGGCCGTCCTGTTCGAACTTCTTACGCCCGCCGTCGTTCTCCATTTCGGCCATGGCGATCCACTCATTAATTGCGGCTTCGTTTTGGCCTGAGTACCAGAGAACCCATGCCTCTTGATCCCGTGCCAAGGGCCAGTCGGGCTTCAGGCGAATGAGTCGGCGAGCTGCCTTCCTGGCCCGGTCAAATCTTCTTTCGCTCACTGCAATGTACATCTCAGTAAGGTAAATTGGCGGCCACAGAGGGTCATCGGCGTGGGCTTCGTCGATCTGTTTGATTGCTTCGTCGAAACGCCCGGTATTGCAGAGAAGTAGAGCAAAGATCATGTGGTGAGAGGCTTCGTTTGGTTCGAGTTCCGTCGCTCGCCGGAGTTCTTTTTCCGCTAACTGAGCATTCCAGTCCTGGGCCAGCGCAAGATAGCCGAGCGTTCCATGGGCTTCAGCATTGAACGGATCCAACTCCACTGCTTTCTGCGCATACTGCTGGGCGCTGCGATATCCTTCGGCCCGACTTGTAATTCCGTGCTCTGCACCGAGGAGGTAAGCAGCGCCCATGCCTGAATAGGCTTTGGCGTAGGCGGGATCTTCGGAGATTACTTCCCTGAAGCCTTCCACCGCTTTACCAAGGGATTCGTCCGTTCGCCGCATCAGGTTCGAGCGGGCACGCAGGTAAGCCTCGTAGGCGTGCACGTTTGGGACCCTGTTGGGAGGGGAAGCAACAAAGCGGCTATGGGTGAGTTTCGACATGACGTCGAGTTGTATCTGATCCCGGAACTTCGTTAGTTGCTCGGTCGTTCCTTGATAGTGAAACGAACCGAGCTGAACGTCATCACGACTCCGGACCAGTTCGAGATCCAGAACGCAAGAATCGCCGTTAACGAGAAGTTTTCCGAATAGCACGTTGTCCAATTGCAAGGTTTGTTGCAGAGTATGGATCGCGGCAGGATCTCGACGATTGTTTGAGAATGAATTCGTTGCGCGAACGCGGACATTCGGCAAGCGTGCAAGGGCATCACTCAACTCAAGGCGGAAGCTGTCAGCGAAATCCTTGCCTGAGCCTCCTTCGACATCGAACGGAGCAATTCCAATCGAGATCGGGGCTGAACTTGAAGCCCGATTCATGCGATAGCGCCATGCTCCGCCGACAACCGCAACCAAAAGACTACGATGGCTATGATCCACAATCGACCGTCTAAGTGCCTCGTCGCTGGGCGACTGTTCAGTGCACGCGGGGAGAGGATGGCATAGCTGGAGTATTCCGGAGATGATTCAGCAGTTCTGGGGGGAACGTCGTCGCTCACCAGTTCAGTATCGTTGGCTACGACGAGGATCTCTGGCTCAATGTCAGGCATGGCTCCTCAGTTACCGTTGGCAGGAAGCGATAGCCTCGCTTTGGAATGGTCTCAATAAAGATGGGAGATCGGGAATCGTCACGAAACACACGGCGCAATTGATTTACCGCATTATTGATCGAGTGGTCATGGTCGAGGTGCTCCCCCTCTGGCCACATGTACTCACGCATCTCCTCACGCAAGACGACCAAGCCCGGTCTCTGTAGTAAATATGTCAGCAGGCGTGAGGACTGGTCCGGGAGGCGAACCACACGACCATTGTTTGTCAGTTCACCGCTCTTCTCGTCAAAACGAAGCTTATGAAATAAGAAGATACGGGAGTGCCTAGGGGCCATATGGAATTCTATCTTGTATGTCGCAGGCTTGTGGAGTTTTGATCCCCCACTGTTCCCAAGCGATCTGTTTCTGCGAACAAGGTATGCCATGTTGAAGAAGGCAAATGACTTGCTTGCTGATGTTTTCAGGAGATTCTGAAGAACTGCCAGGGCTTGCGCTACTCTGCACCACACCGTAACATCGTGAAACTTCAGCTACCCACGGCTTCGGGATAGCTGTCTGAGACAACGATCTATAAATCAGCACCCCTCAACGGCGACTCATTCGCACGTAGGGATAGCCTTTTTCCCGAATTGCAACAGGTACGAGCTAAGGCTAATTCAGAAGGAGATTCCCATTTTTACTCCGTAATGAGTTTGCAGCAAAACGGCACTGCGAGGTTTTCTGAGCATTCCTCGCCCATTGAATTGAGCGGCCCGGCATGGACCTGCCTGCTGTATTAGAGGAGATGCCGGAGTCCACAAGTACCCACTATCTGCCTCTTTGCAAGAATTAATGGAGTTCTAAATGACAGTCAGGCGTTTCAGTTTCAGGGCATCGTTGTACCTCTCCATTTTGTTTTTCGCCCAGGTCGCTTTCGGTCAGGGCAGTTCGCGGATTGCGCCTAGGATTTCCAGTTCGATTGATTCCTCCATCCGCACGACCATCGTCGGCACCCCATACCCCAAGCTCTCGGTCCCGTGGTGGCGGGGGTACTTTCGCTTAACGACTTCGTTGCCCGCCCCATGCATAGCCCTTTACAGAGTGCGAAGAGAAATGCAGAAGGCAAACTCGAGCGAGTAAAAGGAAACACTACCAGCGGCGACGGCAACGGGAACTTCTATTATTACCTTGCTCCAGGCGATGTCCAGGCAATTTACGTGGCATCTTCGCTGATATCCAGCGGTATCGACGGTACCGGGGTCTCAATCGCCGTCATCGGCCGGAGTGACATTGAGCTCGCGGATGTGCAGACCTTCCGCAGCCTTTTCAACCTTTCTCAGAATGATCCAAACTTTATTGTTAGTGGACCCGATCCGGGCTTGAGCTACGGGGGCGATCAGGTAGAGTCCTCACTGGATGTCGAGTGGGCGGGTGCTGTTGCGTCTCAGGTCAAAGTCAATTTCGTCGTCGCCGCCAGTACAGACACAACCGACGGCATTAGCCTCGCAGCATCCTATGCGGTAGATAATGTCGTTTCCCCTATCATCTCTCTCAGCTACGGACAGTGCGAAATGGATCTTGGCCCTTCCGGGAACCAGTTTTGGAACGCGGTCTGGCAGCAGGCGGCGGCGGAAGGAATCAGCGCCTTCGTTTCCAGCGGAGACAGCGGAGCGGCTAGCTGCGACGGAGATATGCAAACGTTTGGACCGGCAGTATATGGAGACACCGTCAGCGGTCTCGCCTCGACCCCTTACAACGTCGCAGTGGGCGGAACACAGTTTGCCGAAGGTTCGCTCGCAGGTGCCTATTGGAACTCCAACAACACGACCGGTTTCACATCGGCCCTCGGTTACATCCCAGAGGCCGCGTGGAACGAAAGTTGTGATCCGACCCTTCCAACCGATTACGGCAACTGCCCCTACGGTATGAGCAACTACAGCATCGCAGGCACAGGCGGAGGAGCCAGTAATTGCAGCCAGGGAACGGTCGACTCCACCGGAAACGTAACCTGCACTGGCGGCTACACCAAACCCGCATGGCAAGTGGCACCGGGCGTGCCCTCTGACGCAGTGCGCGACTTGCCCGACGTGTCTTTGAATGCCTCTCCGGAGGATGATCCTTACATCGTTTGCGTCGAGGCCTCATGCCAGTACACCACCAGCGGCGGCAGTACGTCAGTTACGAGTGTGTCATTGGTGGGCGGCACCTCCGCATCGACGCCCACGATGGCCAGTATTATGGCGTTGGTCGAGCAGAAGAACGGCCAGTACCTAGGCCAGCCGAACTACACGCTCTACAAACTGGCAGCCACTCAAATCGCCTCCAACTGTAACTCCAGCAACCGTACCGATCCCACGCAAAGTAGCTCCTGCGTCTTCAACGACATCACTTCTGGTAACAACAGCGCTCCCGGACTCAATGGCTACGGCACCGCTACACCGGACTTCACTACGACTGCAGGCTTCGACCTTGCCACCGGTCTGGGCAGTGTGAATGCAGCGAACCTCGTCGCCAACTGGAATAACGTCAGCTATGCCGCCGCGACCACGAAACTGACCACCAGCGCAACTACCGCCAAACACGGCCAGCCTCTGCAAGTCGGTGTCACGGTGGCCGCAGCCAGTGGCTCCTCAGGTGTACCGACCGGCGATATCGCCATCTCTACCGATAGCCACGGGACCGAGGGGCAGTACACACTTGCCACCGGAGCCTGGTCGGGCGGCATCAGCGATCTTCCTGGCGGAGCATATAATCTCACGGCACGCTACGCAGGCGATGCCACCTTCAACAGCAGTTCCTCCAACAGTGTTGCCATTACGATCACGCCCGAAGGCAGTAAACCCACTCTGGAAGTCGATATGCTAGATCCAACCGGCACCAGCCTCATTCCCTTCGCTGGCAGCCACTACATGGGAACCGCAGTTTATTTTAAAGTCGCGGTCGCCGGAGCGTCAGGACAGGGAATTCCAACCGGCTCCTTCAATATCCTCGACGGAACTACGGTTGTGGCGAATGGAACGCTCAACCGTATCACTATATTTCGGAGAATCTTATGAGAAAGTCAGCACTACTCCTAACTGCAACCCTCCTGCTCGCGACGGGCATCGCATCCGCACAGGCTAACTTTGCGCAGGGTGCTCCTAGCCCCAAAGTGGACTCAGTGGTAACCGTCAAGAGTCCCCTTTCGTTGGAAGTCCCTCGCACCTCCCTTGAGGTCTATGCCCTCATTGACGAATACCTCGGAGACACCAATGCCACGGGTAAAGGTGCAGGTTCCCAACTTAAGCTTGATAGCGGCGGTTACCAGGCGACTCGCGCTGGTGTGCGCGGCTATGTCGGCGTAAATGACAGTGTTCGCGTCACCTACGCACTAGGTGTGTGTCGGTCATAGCGTTTTGCCAAGGCCGATTGAGCGGTTTGCAGGAGAGGTATTCGAACTGAGGAGCGCAGGCAGTAATCGCGTGGAGGCTTACTGCAAGCTTTCTTCGCGGTCTCGGGTAAAATGGGCGCCTGTTCCTACTGTTTTAGACTATTTCCA